>JABAOH010100493.1_pt5 | contig 149172 bp, 139 predicted proteins | sample 7062181 | NCBI WGS metagenome assembly JABAOH01 (sample SAMN14538630, study PRJNA623070) | marine sediment metagenome | biome: marine biome [ENVO:00000428]; feature: marine pelagic biome [ENVO:01000023]; material: deep marine sediment [ENVO:00002113]; isolation source: pool of 5 deep marine...
TCGCGAATCTATATTCCCAAGACGGGCGAAGGTCCTTTTCCGGCGATCCTGTGGCGGTCGCCGTATAACTTCAGCGAAAAAATGGTGCCCAACCCGAGTTATTCCGATGCAAACCTGAAATTTGCGCTCGATGCGATTCGGCACGGCTACGTGTTCGTCATGCAAAACGAGCGCGGCAAGTTTTTCTCCGAGGGTGAGTTCGAAATCCTCGGCCGGCCGCGCACGGATGGCCATGACACGATGACCTGGATTGCGAAGCAGGAATGGTCCGACGGCAAGGTCGGTACGATCGGCTGTTCATCGACGGCCGAATGGATCATGGGCCTTGCAAGCCGCAAGCACCCGGCGCACGTGGCGGCAGTGCCGATGGCGCAGGGCGCGGGTATCGGCCGGATGGGCCCGCACTACGAGCAGGGAAACTTTTACAAGGGCGGCGCGATCCAGTTGCCCATGCTGACCTGGCTGTATCACGAACAGAACACGGTGCGCCCGTCGTTCCCGCCTGACCTGTCACGGGAAGAAATGATTCGCGTGTCGAAATACTACGATCTGGCTCCTGACTATCCGGAGCCAGACTGGCACGAAGCGTTCATGCACTTGCCGCTGGCCGAGGCGATCGTTGCTGCCGAAGGGCCGAACGGCATGTTCGACGATATGGTCGATCGCGGGCCCGACCACCCCGACTGGTACAAGGGCGGCCTGTACCACGACAACGAGGATTTCACGGTGCCGGCGCTCTGGGTCAATTCCTGGTTTGACCTGTCGGTCGCGCCGAACGTCGAATTGTTCAATCACGTGAGCAACAATGCGTCTGATCGGCAGATTCGGGACAGCCAGTACATGATCATCGCGCCGACCGAGCATTGCCACATGTACCGCCTGCGGGACCCACACATCGTCGGTGAGCGCAACATGGGCCGCGTGCATTTCGGCCTCGACGAGATTGTTTATGACTTCTTCGACTACTACATGAAGGAGGAGAAGAACGGTTTCGCAGACAGGCAGCCGAAAGTGCAGTACTTCTCAATGGGTACGAACCAGTGGCATACCGCCGGCGAATGGCCGCCGGAGGGGACAATGAAGAAGACCCTGTACCTGGCGAGCGACGGCAAGGCAAACACGCTGAATGGCGATGGCCGGTTGTTGTTCTCCCAGCCGGAAACCGCCGGGCGGGATACGTTTATTTACGACCCGATGAATCCCGTGCCGTCGCTGGGCGGCAACTTGTGCTGCCTTGGCGACGCCGTGACGCCGGGATCGTATGATCAGAGACCGAACGAGGCGCGCAGCGACGTACTTGTCTACACGAGTGAGCCGCTCGAAGAAGACGTCGAGGTCACCGGGCCGATGGACGTGACGCTGTATATTTCGTCCGACGTTCGCGACACGGATTTCACGGTGAAGCTGATTGATGTCGAGCCCGGCGGGACCGCGTGGAACGTCGTCGAGAGCATACAGCGTGTACGATACCGCGAGGGATACGACCGGGAGGTGTTCATGGAGCCGGGCCAGGTCTACGAATTAAATTTTGCACCGCTCGTTACGAGCAACGAGTTCCAGGCAGGACATCGGATTCGCATCGAAGTGTCGAGCAGCAATTTCCCGCGCTTCGAACGTAACCTGAACACCGGCACACAGAATGCTCGGGAAACCAGGCACGAAGTCGCCAGCAACGCCGTGCATCACGGGCCGGGGCAGGCTTCGCGCATCGAGTTGACGACCGTCGCGCGATGACCGGCATTCTCGAAGGCAAGTTCGCTTTTGTCACCGGCTCCTCGACAGGACTCGGCAGGGCCATCGTCGATGAGTTTGCCGCGGCCGGCGCGACCGGCGCCGGGTTCGACGTAAGATCCGGCACCGCCGACTTGCCGAATGGCTGGGATGACATACGTGGCGATGTCGCGACTGAAAGTGACATCGAAACGGCCGTCGGCCGGATCGGTACGATGACCGGCCGCCTGGATATTGTTGTTGCGAATGCGGGCCTGGTTCCGCCCTGGAGCGAAACCGAGAATATCGACCTCGATGAGTGGAAACATGTCTTCGCGGTCAACGTTGCGGGTGTCATATCGACGATCAAGCACAGCGTGCCGCTCATGAAACGCAATGGCGGATCGATCATCGTGATGGGCTCTTTGAACTCACGCCGGGCCCACGCCAGACAATGCCTCTACACGGCGACAAAACATGCGGTGCTGGGCATCGTGCGTGCGACGGCCCTGGACCTCGGCCGCTACGGCATCCGCGTCAATGCGCTTGGCCCGGGGCCGATTGCAACCAGGGCGCTGGTCGGCAGGCTCGAAACCCGGGCCGCCCAGGGGGAGCCGCAGCCCGATGAGGTTCTGGCCCAGTTTGCGAGAGACACGGCATTGGGACGGATGGCGACTGAAAAAGACGTCGCGCGCGCCGCGACGTTTCTTGCCAGCGAGTTGGCGAGCGGCGTAAGCGGACAAATTCTTCCTGTCGATGCCGGACTCGCCTGACCGGCACAACAACGAAAAGAAGGAACACAACATGCAGAAGTTAACAGCACTCGCGGCATGCACAGCCGCAATCCTCCTGTGTGTGGGCTGCGAGCCGGCCACACAACAACCGGACACTGAAGTGCGAATCACGCTCGGTGAGGCCGCTGCCGAAAGTATTGCGGCACTGGGCCTCGAAGTTCCTGTCGTTGGCCGCGCGTTTTTTATCATCGCGCGCGATGACGAAGAGATGCCTCACCTTGGCACCGGGGTGACGGGCAATCCGCTCTGGGGCGTCGATGTCCGCGATTACAAGGCAGGCGACGTCGCCCTCATCGTCGACGGTGCAGACACGGTGAGCGGTTACCCTTTCGATAGCCTCAATGCGCTGCCGCCGGGCGACTATTACGTGCAGGCGTTTCTGAACGTGTACACGACCTTCGAGCGCGCTGACGGTCATGTGATCGAAGCTCACATGAACAGCGGCGCCTTCCAGGACCCGTTCAAGGCACCGGGCAATGCCTACAGTGACGTACAGACGATTACCGTTGGTGACGATGGCCCGTCGTCCGTCGACCTCGTACTCAACAACGTCATTCAGCCGCCACGTCCGCTGGGCGAGGGCGAAGTGCTGCAGCTCGGCAACTTCGAGGACACGGAATGGGTCCGGTACGTGAAGATTCGTAGCGAGAAGCTCTCCGAGTTCTGGGGCCGCGACATGTACATCGGTGCCAACGTGCTGTTGCCACCGGGCTACGACGACCACCCCAACACACGTTTCCCGGTGCTGTACATGCAGGGGCATTCATCCGGCCTGACACCGATGCCGTGGGCGCCGAACGAGTGGTTTCGTCCGGGGTACGAAGCTGAACACGTGGCCGTCGGGCCACAGCTCGACGGTTTTTACGAGGCCTGGACCGCGGGTAGTTTGTCAAAGGTCGTCATCGTAACGATTCGCGACGCCAATCCGTACTTCGACACCTCGTATTCGGTGAACACGGAAAACGTCGGGCCGTATGGTGACGCGATAACCCAAGAACTCATGCCGTACCTCGAGAAGGAGTTTCGAATCGTGAGCGAGCCGTGGGGCCGCGTGCTTTCCGGACGGTCGACCGGCGGCTGGGAAGCGGCGGCCATGATGATCTTCTATCCTGACCTGTTCGCCGGCAGCTTTCCGTGGGCGCCGGACCCGATCGACTTCCGCAAGCTCATGCAGATAAACATCTACGAATACGACAATGCGTTCTACAACGAGCTCGAGTGGATTCGCACACCGCTGCCTGCGCAGCGCGAGACTGATGGGCTCGTCAATTACACGGTCCTGGACGAGCATCGTTATGAGCAGGTCGTTGCGACCAAAGACCGGTCGGGCGGCCAGTGGGCGATCTGGCAGGCCCTGTACAGCCCCGTCGGCGAGGATGGCTACCCGCAGCCGTTATGGGACCCGGACACGGGCGCCATCGATCGCGAGGTCGCCGACTACTGGCGCGAGAACTGGGACCTGAGCCATATCATCGCGCGTGACTGGGCGACGCTCGGACCGAAGCTTGCGGGGAAACTGCATTTCGCGGTCGGTCGTACTGACAACTACTACCTGGAGCAGGCGGTGTACCTGGCGGAAGAACGTATGAAGTCCCTTCGCGATCCGTACCCCGGCGCGACATTTCAGTATGGCGTCAATGGCCGGCACTCCTGGATTGGCCACAGCCCGGCAGACCCCGATCGGCAGATGCGCTATTCCGAGTTCATCGATGTCGTCGGCCGGTTCGTGCGCAATCATGCGCCACAGAATGCCGACACCGAGAGCTGGAATTACTGATCGGCAATATTCACGAAACCGAGACAAACAAAAAGGCGGCCCCGATCGGGGCCGCCTTACTTTGTCGCTCTTTCTGAGCTATGTCGTTAACGCTATTGAGGCTGGTAGCTGACCCGAAGGTAGCCGACACGGCCCGGAAGGTCGTGAACGACGATGCTCATGCCGATGACACCGCAGGGGAAGCAGATCGGCGGATCTTCGTCGAGCACGTTGTTGAAGCCGAGCGAGACCGTCAGCGAATCGTTCCAGACATCCGGACGGTAGCTCAGACGCAGGTCCGTGTGCACGACCGAGTCGACCTTCGTGCCGCCACTCAGGGTCATGCTGTCCGTGTAGCGGAACGCCAGGTTGCCCGACCAGCGATCACGATTCCAGTCAATCGTCGTCATCCAGCGGAGCTCAGGGAACGCACGCTGGAACGTTTCGTTCGTGTGCGTGCCTGTCCTGTCGGTGACCGTCTCGCCGCCGCCGATGTTGGCGGTGATCTCGGTATAGTCGCTGAGGACCGTTGCATTGAACGACGCGCCGAACTGGCCGATGTCGAACTCTGGGCTGGTATATCCGATCAGGACGTCATACCCCATTGCTTCTATGCCACCGATGTTCTGCAGCTGGTTGTTGATCACATCGAGCGAGCCACTGACTGCACGAGGCGTCAGGTCGCAGAACAGCGGGTCGAGCGTGTTGACGCAGGCTTCGAGCACGTCGCTCGGGATGCGTCCCTGGACGGCATTTTCGACTTGCACGTCGTAGAAGTCGATCGAGGCAGTCAGGCCTGCGATCCAGCTCGATTCAAACTCGCGGCTCCAGACGGCGCCGAACGTGACTGAGTCCGAAGTCTCGGCATCGAGGTTCGGGTTGCCGGCGGAGATCGACGACAGGCTCGGGTTCAGCTGAGCAAAGTTCACCGGTACGCCCGCGAAGCCGGCAGCGGAATTCGACCCGCCGACAGCCGGGTTGGCGCAGTTGTCCTGTATGTTCTGCGGCTGCGGTGTGTCGCGGCCGCCGTTCGCCGAACCGATTTGCGCCAGCACGTCGGCGCACGGATCGAGGAAGGTGAAGTCCTCGCGCGCCGCGCCGCCGAACAGCTCGCCGATACCCGGAGCGCGGAAACCCGTCGAAACTGATCCGCGCAGGGAAATTTCCTGTGTCGGCTGGAACAGCGTGCTGATCTTGTACGTGCTCTCGGAACCGAAGGTGCTGTAGTCGGAACTACGTGCCGCCAGATTGAGTTCCCAGTACTGGCTGTCGTTGGAGATCAGCGGCAGGTTCAATTCGCCGTAAAACTCCGTGACGTCGAAGCCACCGGCGGTGCCGCCGGACGGAATGCCGGCCGTTTCGCCACGTTCGGCGATCGGGTCGGGCCGGAATGAGCCTTCGTGGTCGCGGAATTCGATACCGGCAGCGAAACCGGCAGTACCTGCCGGCATCTCGAACAGGTCGCCCGTGATATTGAACGCGATATTCGACAGCGTCTGTTCGCTGAAGTCACGCTGGGTATAGGTGACGAAGTCCAGCATGTCCTGCGTTATCGAGCCGGTGCCGTTCGGGCCCTGGCCGCCGAAGAAGTTGAACGGAACGCAGTTCGGGGTGGCATCGCAGACAGCCGGGTCACCCATGGCGATCTGCAGCTTCGCCGCGTTGTGCGAGTTGAATTTCTCCTGGAAGCCACGGTTGTCGCCATAGCTGCCATAGAGCTCCCAGTACATGTTGCGTCCGCCGACTTCCATCTCGCCCTCGAGACCCAGGGTTGCGAAGTACGTGTTGACGTCCTGGAAGAACAGGCGCCCCCCCGATTCGAGCGGGCGACGACCCATGAAGATCATCGTGCCGTCTGCGACCGACAGGTCGACGCCGAACGGGTTATACGGGTTCAATGCCGAGATAAAGAAGTTGTCATTGATCCGGTTGCCGCAGCCGTCGCCCAGGCAAAGCGGTTCTGGCGCTGCCTTGGTGTGCGACGAACGATTGGTGTACGAGAAGCGGCCAAACAGGTTGACGTTGGCCGAAAGCTCGTGCTGCGCCGTAACGTAGGCATTGACGCGCTCGTTCGGTGTACGCAGAAAGTTGAAGCCGGAAGCGTTGTAATTGAAACGATCGGCACCCGTGAACGCGTGGAAGTCCAGCGAGGCCGGATTGTTCGGGTCGAACTGCGGGATATTGGCACCGCCGTCATTCAACACACCATCGTTCAGCGTGATGCTCGCCCCGCCAGGAACGAGGGCATCGCCGAGAATGAACCGGCCTTGCGGCGTGAACGAGGAACAGAACGTGCCGGGAACATCACATGACGTTGCATTCGGGTTCGGAAACGCCGATCGCCTGCGATCCGACGTTTCGATGCCTTTTTCTTCCCGGTAGCTTGCGCTGAACACGACGTGCGTCGTGTCGTTGCCGCCACCCCACTTGAAGCCCAACTCGGTGGATTCACCGTCGTTTTCCGAGAGATAACCGCCCGTCTGCAGGTCGAGCTTGAAGCCTTCGAAATCCCTGTCCGTGATGATGTTGACAACGCCACCGATGGCATCGGACCCGTAAATAGCCGAAGCGCCGTCCTGCAGGATCTCGATGCGGTCGATCATATTGTCCGGAATCGTGTTGAGGTCTACCGTGCTCGGAACACCCGATGCCGAAGCGCCGGCGACCCAGCGCTTGCCGTCCACGAGGATCAGCGTACGTTTTGCTTCGAGGTTACGCAGCGAAAGCTGTACACCGCCGGCACCGATTCCGGCACCATCCTGCGGGAAGCCCGAGTTGCCCGGAACGTTGAACTGTGAGTTCGGTGCCGAGCCCGAGATGGGCAGGTTCTGCAGCATGTCGCCGAGGTTCGTCAGGCCGGTCTGCTCGAGTTCAGCCTTACCGATCTCGGTAATTGCAGTCGGTTCGTTCAAAGGATTGCGCCGGATACGCGAGCCCGTTACAACGACTTCTTCGATGTTGTCTGCCTCTTCCTGCGCAGACGCAATATCGAGCGGTGCAGTAACGATCGTCAGCCCGGTCGCAATGGCCAGGCCTCCGGCCAGTTTAAAGAGAGTCTTCATAGAGTTCCCCCGCCATAAAGTGAAAAAAGAAACGCCCTGAATTCTTGGTGGTTATGGACGTAAGCGAAACGGTAGCACAAACAAGACGTAAGCTTAAGAACGATTGTTCGCATTGCGGACTATTGCAATTGAAATATTGAATGGTTTCGCACACAGTACTCTTAGAACCCTGAGTCATAAGCGCTTCGCGTGACGCGTCGTCCGCAAAAATACAAGCTAACTCAGGTGCTTAGCTGCGACAGTCGACGGGGATTTCAATGCACGACAGGCGAATCAGCGACGAGTTCGACACGATCGTCGTCGGCGGGGGCATCGTCGGACTTTTCCTGGCCTGGTTCCTGGCCGAAGAAGGCGCCGCGATCGCATGCATGGACGACGGCCGAAATGCGGGATCCACGGCGAACGCCGGCAGTCTGCACGGCCAGATGCAGAGCCGGATGGAGCGACTGTTTCCTGAACGAATGGCCGAGTATCAGGAAACCCTTTCGATCTATCCGCGCGCGATCGACCATTGGGCCGATATTGCCGCGCATCTCGACGAGGACATTGAATTCCAGCTTGGCGGCGGCCTCATGATCGCCGAGACCCGGACCGACCTCGAGGCTCTGCAGGCCAAGAGCGCCATCGAAAACCGCTGCGGAATAGAAACCAGCCTGCTGGGGCCGGCCGAGACCCTGGCGATGGCTCCGTACCTCAACGCCGATGTCGTTGCCGGTGCCCTTTACTGTCCCAAGGAGGGCAAGATCAATCCGCTGACAGCCACCAACTGCGTGCGGCGAAAGGCAATTGCGAGCGGCGCAAGACTCCTGGGCGACACCCGCGTAACCGGCATCGATACCCGTGCGCGCGGACGCCTGGTCGAAAGCTCGCGCGGAGTTTTTCGTGCTGCGCGCGTTGTAATTGCAGCAGGCGCAGGTAGCGGAGACCTGCTGGCTTCGCTCGGCGTTGAAATTCCGGTTGCTGCGGAGCCACTGCACATGAATGTCACCGAAGCGAGCGACGCGTTCATGACACATCTGGTGCAACATGCGCGGCACGCACTGACAATGAAACAGCTGAAAACGGGCCAACTGCTGATCGGCGGGGGTTGGCCGGCGCGTTTCTCCGCACGTCACCGCGTTCCGGAAGTGACCGCGGACAGCCTGCTCGGCAATCTTGCGATTGCCCGGCGCCTCGTGCCGGGTATTGCCGATCTCGAGGTCCAGAGGACCTGGGCCGGAATCAATACCATGGTCGACCTGACCTCGGTACTCGGCGAGGTCGACGGGTTGCCTGGCATTTTCGTGGCGATACCCGGCGACGCCGGCTATACGCTTGCGCCCTACTGTGCGCGGCTCGTCGTCGATCAGATGTCCGGTCGATCGCCGGACTATCCGATCGAGCATTTGTCTCCGGCGCGTTTCGATCGATCATCGCAGAGAACAAAGGCGCGCTCCTGAGGCCGGGCCGCTTACTTGCGCAGGGTTTTCAATTACGTGAATATCGTCGGACATTTGTCCGTATTGCGCACGTCGTGTTGGCAGTACGCCAAAGGCCGGCCATGAATCGTCATCTCGCTGAGACAAAGAAGTGTTCCGAACCGGAGTGCATAACGCGCCGCGAGGTCCTGCGTGCGTCGGCGGCGCTCGGCACGGCAATAGCGGCCGCCGGAGTGCCCGAGGCCAGGGCGGCGACGACAATCCGCTGGTGGTCCACGCAGTCGTCTCCCGAGCAGCTTGCCGCGTATCGTTACCAGATCCAGACGTTCGAGGCCGCGCACCCGGGCGTGACCGTGAAGTTCGAGCGGACGTCCGACGAGGGATACGCCGCGCAGCTCGCAGCGGCGTTTGCGGGCGGCAAGGTGCCGAATCTCGTCACGCATTTGCCGTCGTTCGCCGTCGCAGATTACTGGAATGCCGGGCTGCTGCTGCCCTTTGACGATGTCATCAGCTCCGTCGGCGCGGACAAATTTCTCGACGGTGCCAACCGCATCTACGAAATGAGTCCCGGTGCGCATGCGGCGGCAGGAATCGGCCACACCGCTGCAAACATGCTCTGGTTGCGCACCGATCTCATGGAGAAAGGCGGTATCGAGCGGGCGCCGGAGACGTGGGACGAGCTTCGCGCCGCATGCCGCAAGATGCAGGGCAGGGGGATTTACGGCGCGCCATTGCCCTACGCGAAGAACAGCATGACCACGCTCGTGATAATCGGCTTCATCCACCAGGCAGGCGGCCAGATACTGTCACCGGATCTCGATGTCGCGATTGATAGTGACGAAGCTGAAAACGCGCTGGAGTTTTATCGTTCCATGCGCGAGCTGTCTCCGCCGGGCGCAACGAGTTACAGCTGGGGAGAAAGCCTGACCGCATTCGTCAGCGGTGCGACGGCGACAGGACTGTATGCCGGACGCGTTTTGATCAACGTCAATCTGCAGAATCCGCGCATTGCGGATCGCATTACGTGCACGACGTACCCGACGATATCGCGCGACGTCAAGCCATGGACGTTCAACGATTACCCCAGCATATTCATTCCGGCCGCCGCAGAGAATCCGGAAATAACCAAGAAGTTTGCCGCGTGGCTGTATCGCGACGAGGGCTATATAAGGCAGGTCAACGCGACGCCCGGGCATGTGCTCCCTGTGCTCAAGACGGCACTTGCGGACGAGCGCTACCGGGACAATGAGATCGTGCGGCGCTACCCGGACGAGATCGAGAGAATGTCAGTTGCGGCGGCCGCCGGCCACAATCTCGGTTGGGAAACTGCCGGCCACAAGACGAATGTCCGCGCCGGCGCGATCGTTAACAGTGGCGTGCTTGCGGAAATGGTGCAGCGCGTGGTTCTCAACGATGAAAATATCCGCACGGTTCTTGCGGACACCGCGGGCCGGATAGAAGAAATCATGAAAGGACGAAGGTAAAGCAGCAAAAGAACAAGAATGTCAACGCATAACGCGCAAGCGACAAAATCCAAGAAGTCCGTGCCGCTCGATTCGAAGTACGCATTGCTGGGCGCGATACTGATCGCCCCGACCGTGCTCGTGTTCGCAACGGTGATCGTGTACCCGCTCGTCTCCGCTATCTACCTGAGCGTGTTCTCGATCTATACCCCGACCATGGAGGGCGAGTTTGCCGGCTTCGACAACTTTTCGCGGTTGCTCGCGTCCGGTGAGTTCTGGCGTTCCTTATGGAACAACCTGGTGTGGACGACCGGTACGCTCATCCTGCAAATGACATTCGGCATTCTCGTAGCGCTGATGCTGCACCGGAACATCCTGTTCCGGTCGCTCGCGCGTAGCCTGGTCCTGTTTCCGTATTTCCTGTCAACCGTCGTCGCCGTGCTCGTCTGGCGCTGGTTGTTCAACGACCTGTATGGCGTTCTGAACCACGTGCTCATGTGGGCGCGGATCATCGACATGCCCGTCGACTGGCTCGGCTCGATGCCGAATGCAATGATCAGCCTCATCTTCGTCGGCGCATGGAAATATTTTCCGTTCGTCGTTATCGCTGTACTCGCCCGGCTGCAGTCGATTCCACGGGAGCTGTACGAGGCGGCAAGAATCGACGGCGCGGGGCGTTTTGCGCAATTCAGGGACGTCACATTGCCGCAGCTCAGGGACGTGCTGATCGTTATCGTTTTGCTCAGGACGATCTGGGATTTCAAGGAGTTCGATCTCATTTACCTGCTGACCGGCGGTGGACCGGTCATTTCCACGCAGACCCTGCCTCTCATGGTCTACAAAGAGGCTTTTGCCCTCAACCAGATGGGTGCGGCATCGGCGGTCGCGGTTCTGATGATGCTGATCATGCTCATCTTCATGACCGTGTATCTGCGCAGGACGAGGGACTGACAGCATGCGCAAGCCTTCGAGAATATTGCGACGAGTGTTGTTCAACGCGTTCGCCTGGCTCGTCGTACTGCTCATAACGTTTCCGTTGCTGTGGATGCTGGTGACGTCCGTAAAACCGCAGTCGGAGTTGTTTCTGATTCCACCGAGCTTTCTGCCCGGCGAAGTCACGTTCGAACATTACCGGCGATTGCTGTCGGAGACGCCGTTTCTGACGTATATGAAGAACTCGATGTGGCTGGCCGGCGCGACGACCGGGGTCGTTATCGTCATCGCGACGCTCGCCGCCCACAGTCTCGTACGTTTCAAATATCCGGGCCGTGAACGGCTGGCAAAAATGGTCCTGTTTACCTACCTGCTGCCTTCGGTCGTCCTGATCATTCCGCTGTACTTCCTCATGGTACGGATCGGTCTTGCGAATACATTGGCGAGCCTGGTCATTGCCTACACGACGTTTGCACTGCCGTATGCATTGTGGCTGTTGCGTTCGTTCATGGCGGCAATACCGGACGATCTCGAGTCGGCCGCTCTTGTCGACGGCGCAACGCGTATGCAGGCGTTCGTCGACGTGATTCTGCCGCAGGCCTTACCAGGCATCATCTCGACGGCGTTGTTCACATCGATCCTTGCCTGGAATGAATATCTGTATGCTCTTGTGCTCGTCAACAGCGACGAAGTCAGGCCGCTCACGACCGGAGTGATGAACATACTGATTACGTCATTCAATATCGAATGGTCCCTGCTAATGGCTGCGTCGGTCATGATGAGTGTGCCGCTGATCGTCATTTTCACGTTCCTGCAGCGCTACCTGACCAGTGGCTTCGGCGCTGGCGCCGTAAAGGGTTGATTCGCATTCATGAGCGGAATCGTCATAGACAACGTCAGCAAACGCTTCGGCGACGTGGCCGCGGTCGAGGCGTTGAGCCTCGTTATCGATGAGGGCGAATTCGTCAGCGTGCTCGGCCCCAGCGGCTGCGGCAAGACGACGCTGTTGCGAATGCTGGCGGGTCTCGAGCAGCCCAGCGAAGGCGAAATTTCGATCGGCGGCCGCGTCGTCAACGATCTGCCGCCGTCGAAGCGCGACATCGCGATGGTGTTCCAGACCTATGCGCTGTATCCGCACATGACGGTTTTCGGCAATATCGAGTATCCGCTCCGCAAACGGCGAGTTGCGAAAGCCGAACGCAAACAGCGCGTGCAGGAGGCGGCGGAGCTGCTCGAGCTGGGTGACCTGCTGCAGCGCAAGCCGCGCGAACTGTCGGGCGGCCAACAACAGCGCGTGGCACTCGGACGTGCACTTGTGCGCAACCCGGCTGCGTTTCTGCTCGATGAACCGCTGTCGAATCTCGACGCAAAGCTGCGTGCGCACATGCGGGCGGAGTTGATTCGGCTGCACCGCCGGATCGGACGCACGATGGTCTATGTAACACACGACCAGCTCGAAGCAATGACGATGTCGCAGCGGATCGCGGTCATTCGTGAGGGCAGGCTGCAGCAGTTTGCGCCGCCGGCAGACATCTACGAACGGCCACACAACGATTTCGTCGCCGGCTTCATCGGAACGCCGTCCATGAACTTTATCGACGGCGAAATCATTGCGGAGGAAGGCGGACGGGTTTTCAGGAATGGCGCGTGGTCGCTGCGAATCGGCGAGCTGGCGCTGCGGGATTCAGCCAGGACGCGCCGCGTCAGGATCGGAATTCGCCCCGAGGATTTCGTCTTCGATGGTGACGGCGACCCCGCCCGCATCGTCGTCGTCGAGCCGACCGGCCATGAATCGATCGTCGTTATTGATTATCACGGCCACGAGGTGGTCGCGCGGGTCGGGGCCGATTTTCGACTCAAGCCCGACGACGTCGTTGCGCTGGCGCCGCATGTCGAGAAACTGCATGTATTCTCTGCGGACGATGGAAGCAGGCTGAACGAAGACGCTGACTGATGGATAAAAGCGATCATGAATAGAGACAGTGTGAACTGGACGGGCCCGATCCCGGCTATCATCACGCCGTTCGCCAGTAACGGCAGTATCGATGCGGACGCGATAAACGAGAATATCGACCGGCTGATGGGAGCGATGGCGACGGGCGTGCTGCTGGGCGGCTGCACGGGCGAGTTCTGGGCGCTCAGTTTCGACGAACGCTGCGAACTGTTCCGCATTGGCGCGAATGCGGTCGACGGGCGCGGGACAGTGCTGGCGGGAACCGGCGCGGTCACGGTCGATGAGACCGTGCGGCTCACGCGGGCGGCCGAGGATGCAGGCTGTGACGCGGCCCTGATTCTTCCGCCTTATTTCGTGCACCTCAATGACGACGAGGTATTCGAACATTTCCGTGCCGTCGATAAGGCGGTGTCGCTACCTGTCGTGCTGTACAACATTCCGGGTAATGCGATAAACCGGATCACGCCGCAGCTCGCATCCAGGCTGGCCGATCTCGACAATGTCGTGGCCATCAAGGAAAGTTCGGGCGACTGGAACAATTTTTATGCAACGCTTGATGCGGTCGGGGACAGGTTGCGCGTATTTTGCGGACCGGCCTCCATTTACGGAGTGCCGGCCCTGGCGGCCGGTGCGGACGGGTTTATCGACTGTTTCCCGAACGCCTGGCTGCCGGGCGGCATCGACATGTATTACGCGGCTGTCGATGGCCGAAAAGACGAAGCACAACAACTGCAACGAACGGGCAGAGCCCTGACCGAACTGTTTACGAGTGGCGGACGATCGTTGTATCCGGCCACTAAGGCCGCGATGACGATGCTTGGATACACGGCCGGCGACCCGCGGCCGCCACTCAGGCCCGTCACAGGCGATGCACTGGATGAACTGCGCGCCGGTCTCGAGGCGCTGGGGATATTTGGCTAACCGGAGGAAACGACCGATGACGAATGAAACAGAGGCAACGCTGGCGCGGCCTGAGCTGATACCGAAAAAATACAAGGAAAACTACGGCGAGTTCATTGGCGTCGGTCCCAACGGTAATCTCTGGGTAGAGGACTGTGATGTCGCGGACCTTGCCGCTGAATTCGGTACGCCGCTGTTCATNNTTCCGCGACGCATTTCGCGAACACTACCCCGGTGAATCGGAAATTCTTTTTGCGAACAAATCCAATAACGGACTCGCGTATCGCCACATCATGAACCAGGAGGGTGCCGGCGGTGACTGTTTCGGCGTGAACGAGATGTATATCGCATTGCTCGCAGGCACCGATGCCCGGACACTCGTGCTCAATGGCTCTAACAAGCAGGACGAGGAGCTGGAGATGGCGGTCGCGAACGGCCTGTGCATCAATATCGACGCGATGGACGAACTCGACCGTATTGACGCCGTATGCAAGCGGCTCGGCCTCGAGGCGGACGTCGGGATCCGGCTGAAACTGGACCTGGATCCGCTGGCCGAGCGCACGGGCGTCGCCATGCACGGTCCGGGCACGCTCAAGGAACAGAGCGACAGCACGAAGTGGGGTATGTCTCGCGAACAGACCGTCGAGATCGTGAAAAAGGCTCTCGGCATGCCGCACATACACCTCAAGGAAACCCATTTCCACCTCAGCCGTATGTCCAACGTCGCGATGGACTTTGCGATCATGGCGCGCGAGATGGTGACGTGGTCCGCGCACATCCGCGACAATACGGGCTGGACCCCGCCGTGTATCGATATCGGCGGTGGCTGGACTTTCGGCAAGTGGTACGGCACGGGGCCGCGCTCGCAGATAGACGACGATTCGGCGCCGACTGCCGAAGACTATGCACGCCTGTGTAGTCAGGAAATCCAGGAAGAGGCAAAGAAACTCGACCTGCCATTGCCCAGGCTGCGGCTGGAACCCGGCCGGTCCCTGTCGGGACCTTCAGGCGTCACCGTGGGAACCGTCGGTGCGGTCAAGCAGGGCACCAGGAAAAAATGGGTGAATTTGGACCTGTCGACGAATCACCTGTCGTGGTCGGCCGTGCTCGACTGGTATTACCATCCGTTGCCCGTCGTCGATGCGCTGGCCGCTCGTACCGAGACGGTCGATATCGTAGGCCCGCTCTGTAATTCGGACGAACTGGGACCGCACGTCGAGATGCCGCCGCTCGAGCGAGGCGACCTCGTCGCATTTCTCGATACGGGTGGCTATACCGAGCCCTGCGCCGCGCGCTACAACGCGCAGCTGTTGCCTGCGACCGTGCTCGTCAAAGGCGACCGGGCCGAAGTCACCACCGTGCGCGAACAGCTGCAGGACATCGCCGGGCGTTTCCGCGTACCGCCGCGATTGCTCGCTGCGTCCTTCACACGCCGCTGACAGCGGGGAAACGATATGGATCTGGGACTGAAGGGCAGAAAAGCGATTGTCAGCGCCGCCAGCAAGGGGCTCGGTAAGGCGTGTGCTGTCTCGCTGGCACGGGAAGGCGTGGATCTCACCATCATGGCGAGAACGCAGCCGGACCTCGAGGCGACAGCCAGAGAAATAGAGGATGAGACGGGAGTGACGGTCACGCCGGTTGCCGGCGATTTCAATCTCGTCGAAGATCGCGCCAGGTTGTTGAGCGCTTGCCCGGAGCCCGACATTCTCGTCAATAATCCGGGCGTGCGTCAGACGCCGACGCCGTATGCGGACATCGACGAAGCCGAGTGGCAAAAGTGGTTCAACGATCACTTCTATTCGTCGATAGCTTTGATCCAGACGGTCGCGCCCGGTATGTGCGAGCGCAGGTTTGGGCGGATCGTCAATATGTCCGTCAGTTTCATCAAGTTCCCGCAGACCGGTTTCGCCCATACGCACGCGGCAAGGCTCGCATTGTCGGGCGCCGTCGCGGCGATGGTCAGGGACCTTATCGGCCGCAATGTCACGATCAATACCGTGTGCCCGGGCTTGTTCGATACCGATGCGCTGCATACCAACCTGCATGCTCATGCAAAGCGCGGCAACACGACGTATGAAGCGATCGTCGAGGACCGCAAGCAGAATTGTCCTGCCGGGCGATTTGCGGATCCGAAGGAATGCGGCGATCTCGTCGCATTCCTGTGCAGCGATCAGGCGGGATTCATGACGGGCCAGAACATCATCAACGATGGTGGCGTATACCAGGGGCTGTTCTGACAATTATGACTTCAAACGCAAATCTCCTCGACGTCGATGAACGAGTGGTAATGGTCTCCGGTGCCTCGCGCGGCATTGGCGAAGCCATTGCGCGACGCTTGCTCGACGATGGTTATCGCCTGTCGCTCGGTGTGCGCGATGTCGCCGCGACGCGTGAGAAATTTCCCGCGGATTCATCGAGGCTCATCGTCGGGCATTTCGATGCGCTCGACGCCGACACGGCCGCGAGCTGGGTAAGCTCTACTGTCGATCATTTCGGCGCGCTCGATGCCCTGGTAAACAATGCGGGCATCTGGAAGCAGGTCAATTTCGATTCGGGTAGCGAACAGGATCTTGACGAAATGTGGGAGATTAACGTCAAGGCGCCGTTTCGGCTGACGCGGCTTGCATTGCCGCACCTGAAAAAATGCGGCAGCGGGCGCATCGTCAACATTGCGTCGACGGACGGTATCCGTTTCCGCGACACGACGTGTTCGATCGGCTACACGATGTCGAAACATGCGCTGGTCGCTATGAGCCACGCTGCCCGGCATTTCGGCTATGACGATGGGGTTCGTGTCACGGCGCTGTGCCCTGGCGCGGTAGATACGGGAATGGTCGCCACCGTTCCGGGTGTGACGCCGCTCGCCGAAAGACTGCAGCCGGCAACAGTGGCGCACGTGGTCGCAACGTTACTGGCATTGCCGAATAATGCGTCGGTCGCATGGATGCCACTGAATACGCGCCTGGAGTCGGCGCTCTGATCGGGGTCGAATCGCGCTCAGGCTGACTTCGCAGGACGCCTGGCGAGTTTCCAGGCAAGCGCCACGGCGATAACGACCAGCGCCGAAATCGCGGTCGCGACGACGGCGACCGCCGGAACGAGCGGAGAGTAATTGGTTGCCGTCCGGGAAAACAGCCACTCGGGCAGCGTCGTATCGGCACCGCTCGTAAACATCGACAGCGGCAGGTTACTCCACGACATCAGGAATCCGAACAGCCCTCCCGAGACGATGCCCGGCAAAAGCGCGGGCAGCGTGACCTCACGAAACGCCTGCAGCCGGGTTGCACCGAGATCGAAGGCCGCCTCCTCCTGGGCGATGTCGTAGTTGTACAAGCGGATCGAAATTACCAGCGTGACGATCGGTACGATCCAGATCAGGTGCGCAAACACCGCCGTTTTCCAGTCGGGCGTGATGCCGAGCGCAGAGAAGTAGAGCAGCAGGGCGAGGCCCAGCACGGGCTGCGGGAAGAATATCGGCAGCAGCAACATGCGACGAAACACACTGCGACCGCGCCACTCGTATCTTGCGAACGCGAGAGCACCGCAGGTGGCGACGATCACGGACACGAGCACGACCACGATCGCAATCCTGAACGAAGTCATGTGCAGCGTCGTCGTCGTATAGGATGCGAGCGCTTGCCGATACGGCTCCAACGTCCAGTCCTCGTGCGGGAATTGCATGTAGCGCGTGTCGGATAAAGACGCCAGCACCACCGACGCCATCGGTACGTATAGCAATGCCAGCACCAGGATCAGCCACGCTTTCTGCAGCGATACGCCCATGCTCTGCCGTCGTCCGCTCATCGCCGGATGAGCCTGTCGAGGTCGACGCGTTTGATCAACGGCAGGACGACGAGCGCAGTCAGCACTATCACGAGCATCGTCAGTGCTGCACCCAGAGGCCAGTCCTGCGCGTAATTGAATCGTTGCTCGATAGCGCGCGCGATGACCGTAACTGCCTGGCCGCCCAGGATGCTCATCTCCGCATTCGCGCCGAGCGACAATACGAAACAGAGCAGTATGCCGATCGTCGCGCCGGCGGCGGTCAGCGGCAGCTCGATTTCGCGAAACACCTGCCACGGCGTCGCGCCGAGGTCACGGGCGGCTTCTATCTGCTCGCGCGGCACCTGCGAAAAGCCCAGCAACAAAGGGAACAGCACGAACGGGAAGTGGATATAGACGAGACCCGTCAGGGCGGCGAGCCGGGTGTTCAGGATCGTCCCGATCGAGACACCGAAAAGCGCCTCCAGGCTGCCGGCAAGGATGCCGCCACCCGGCATCATGAACAGCGACAGGCCGAACAGCCGCACGCTCTCGGAGATGAAGATCGGCAGGGCAATGAGCAAGGTCGCGATAGTGGCCCAGCGGCCGGCGAATCGGTCCAGCGCCTTGGCCGTCGGCCACGCCAGCAGCAGGCAGATAGCTGTCGTGAGGAATGCGCCCAGCGCCGACCAGGCCAAGGGCAGCCAGTAACCGTCCAGGAATGCGGTCTCGTAGTTCGCGGCCGTGAAATCGGTCGACAGTCCGAAGCTGCGCGCGGGCATGAAACTGTATACGGCGACGATGAGAATGGGCACGAGGAAGCCGGCGAACAACAGCAAAGCCGCCGGCAACATCAACAGGGTTCCCGTATCGGTTCGTCGTCCGGCGGCCGGCCTACTCATCAATGGTTACCGCGTCGTCGAGATCGAATCCCCAGGTCGAGGTATCACCGATATCCACGCCTGCTGCGCTGGATGCGGCCAGCTCGGCGACCAGTGTCGAATCGCCGGACGTAAGGTGAAACTGCGTGCGCGAGCCGAGCATGTAGTCGCTCGTTACTGTAGCGGGGAAGCGAAAGTCTGCGGCTTCGCCGTCGCTGAGTCTCCGCAGGTGTTCCGGTCGCACGACGAGATAGCCATCCGGCAGCCCGGCCGCGGCATGGTCGAGTTCGACGAGGCGCCCGTCTCGAACCGTGAAGGTATTCACCTCGCCCATGAACTCGGCGACGAAGCGCGAACCCGGGCGCCGGTAGATTTCATTCGGCGTACCGGACTGCACGATTCTTCCGTTGCGCATGATTGCAATCCGGTCGGACATCACCATGGCCTCTTCGAGGCTGTGGGTTATGTAGATGAAAGTCTTGCCGGTGCGACGATGAATGTCCTTCATCTCGACCTCGAGAATTTTTCTCAGCCGGTAGTCGATCGCCGACAGCGGCTCATCGAAAAACAGGATGTCGGGGTCGGAGGCGAGGGCCCGCGCGAGCGCAACTCGCTGCTGTTCGCCACCAGAGCATTGCGTGACGGGCCGAGGGTAGTATTCCTCGGGCAGTCGCACGGCGCGCATCGTTGCGAGCGCGTGGCCTCGTCTTTCGTCGGGCGCCACGCGTTTCATTTTCTGTGAAAACTCGATGTTCTCGCCGACAGTTTTGTGTCGGAACAGGGCAAGAGACTGAAAGACCATGCAGGTCGGTCGCCGATTCGCCGGGACCGCGGTGATGTCGTCATCGCGCAAATGCACAGAACCACTGGTGGGGACCTCGAGCCCCGCAAGAATGCGGATCAGGGTCGATTTGCCGCTGCCTGAAGGCCCGACAATCGTAAAAAACTCGCCGTCGACAATATCCAGCGAGATGTCGTCAACCGCAACCACGTCGCCGAACTCCTTGCGGATAGAACGCATCGACAGGATCGTGTCTGCACTCGCCGGCATCGGTCGCGACAATCAGCCTCTTGCACGCATTGCAGCCGAGTAAATGTCGTGAAGCCTGGCGTAACCGGGCACGATGTCGTACTCGACCGAGTGTGCGATGCGTTCATCGAACTCGTCCCATTGCAGGGCGTTCAGCTGCTCGCGTGTAAACCTGGCCAGAACGTCCGGTTGCGCCATCTGGCTGACAGGCTGCAGGTTGCCGTTGCCGTTCGCGACGATGTAGGCCGGTTCCGGTTTGGTTATCCATTCCAGGAAATCGAGCGTGGACTCGTTGAAATCGGGATTCGCCACGGCGGAATTGAGTTCGATCCAGTTGATGCCGCCTTTGCCGTCGGCCGGGCCATGCTGCGGCGTAATCGCATACAGGTTATCGATGCCCTCGAGCCGTGCGGAAGTAATGCTGTACGTGCCGCCGGGACAATATGCGTCTATTTCGCCATTGATCATCGCGAGGTTCAGCTGTGCGAAATCCGTCGAGATCAGCCTGGCGTTCGTTATCCAATGCTTCGCGGTCTCCTCGAACTTCGCATAATCGTCATCGGATTTTTCTCGGAACGGATGTATGCCTGCGCCCATGCACATTTGCATGACATTCCAGTCTTCGTATGCGAGCAGGCCGTAGCGGTCGGCAAAGTCCGGATTGTTGAAAATGTCCCAACCTTCGTTCTTCGCCAGCTGTGGCGATATCGTGTTGGTGTTGATCACGAAGTCAAAGGTTTCGAAGCGCTGCACTACGCCGAGCAGGTGTGCGCCGTCCTCGCTCATGGCCCAGTGATAAGGCGGCGCGAATTTATCGAACATCCGCTCGTACAGAGGCTCGAATCGCTCCCTCGGCAATTCCCGAATCAGCCCCTCGGGCCACAATTGTTTTCTCGCCCAGGGATTGTTGAGGTTGACGAAGTCCCAGACCGAGGTTTCTCCTGCCCGCAGCCGATTTACCGATGTCGGGTCGGAAATGTGAATTTCATAGCGTACCGAGCCGCCGGTCTGCTTGCGCCACAGGTCGAGCAGTCGAGGATCGGCGTAGGCGTCCCAGGTCAGCAGTGCCAGTTCACGTTGCCGGTCGGCAGGTCCGCAGGCACCGACCGCGGCGGCGGCGGCCATGCCCGCAAGAAAACTGCGGCGGTCCATTTTCTGCAGGCTCGCGCCCCTGCGCAGCGGGTTGCCCGACGTAAGTGAGCCAATCAGTTTCTTGTCGAACATGTGCCGGTTCCTTCAGGCATCGCCGTTGATGGCATGCGTCCTCATCATCATACGGCCCCACCAGCTACGATGTCAGCATCGGTATTCGTGACGACCTCCTCGACCGTCACGCCGTCGGCAAGTTCGACGAGTTCGAAGCCGCGCGGCGTTATATCGAGCACGCACAGATCGGTGATGACGCGATCGACGACAGCGGCGCCCGTCAATGGCAGTGTGCATTGGCGAAACAGCTTCGGGCCGCCGTCCCGCGTGACGTGATTCATGACCACGACGACACGCTTGACCCCGGCCACGAGATCCATGGCGCCGCCGATGCCCTTGACCATTTTGCCCGGAATCATCCAGTTCGCCAGGTCGCCGGTTTCGGCAACCTGCATTGCGCCGAGAATTGCAAGGTCAATGTGCGCGCCGCGTATCATTGCAAACGAGTCCGCGCTCGAAAAATAGCTCGATGTCGGCAACTCGGTAACCGTTTGCTTGCCGGCATTGATGAGATCCGGATCGACTTCGTCGTCGTAGGGGAATGGCCCGACGCCGAGCATGCCGTTCTCGGAGTGGAACGTTACGTGGATGTCAGGCGGCACGTAATTGGCAACCAGCGTGGGTATGCCTATTCCCAGGTTGACGTAAAAGCCGTCGCCGATCTCTTTTGCGGCGCGGGCAGCCATTTCGTTGCGGTCCCAAGGCATCAGCCCGGGCGCCTTTCGCGGGTCGTGCGCTGCTCGATAATCTTTTCGGCCTGCCCCTGGAACAGCCGCTGCACGAACACGCCGGGTGTGTGTATACCATCGGGGTCGAGTTCTCCCGCTGCGACGATGTGCTCGACTTCCGCAACCGTGATCCTGCCGGCTGTGGCCATCATCGGATTGAAATTCCGCGCTGTCTTGCGGTACACGAGATTACCTTCGGGGTCGGCTTTCCAGGCTTTGACGATCGCGAGATCGGCTGTCAGGCCGGTTTCGAGTACGTATTGCTTGCCGTCAAAATCCCGCGTCTCCTTACCTTCTGCTATGACTGTGCCGACGCCGGTCGGCGTATAGAAACCGCCGATGCCGGCTCCGCCGGCCCGGATGCGTTCTGCCAGCGTGCCCTGGGGCGACAGTTCGAGATCGATGGTCTTGTCGAGATGCTGGCGCTCGAACGTCCGGTTCGTACCGATGTAGGAACAGATCGCTTTCGAAATCATGTGATCCTGCAGCCAGCCCCACAGACCGAAGCCTTCGCCGGGCCGATCGGCGTACTCGCCCCCGCAATTGTTGGAAATGATAGTCAGGTCGCGAATCTGCCGGCGCCGGATTTCCCGGATACAGAGATCGGGAATGCCGCAGGCGCCGAAGCCGCCGGCCATGATGCTCATGCCGTCGAAAAGGATGCCTTCGAGGGCGGAGCGCGCATCGGCGCAGACCTTATTCGATGTCGTTTCCAAGGCGGCGATTCAACGATTCCCGCGTCGGGCCTGCTTCTTCTGGTGGGCCCGCCAGGTCATTGCCCAGCGATCCGGTTCGTCGAGCGAATCGGCAGTGAGTTTGTGGACAGCCTGGTTGTGCGGCGCCGACCTCACGATTTCGGGATCCGAGTACGCCTCGTCCGAGATCTGCTTGAGAACGGCAATCCAGTAGTCGAGGTCTTCTTTCGACCACATTTCGCCCGCCTCGGGAGTGAAGGGATGTGGTACGACCCAGGGTTCGTGGCTCAGCCAGAATGCATCGACGCCATAGTCGACCATGCGGTTCTGCACATCCAGAACGCCGACGCCCGTGTCTTCGTAGAGCTGCTCGAGGCTGAACCTCGTCATTTCCATCCGCCAGGCGTCTATATCCGGGTGCGAGCGCGTCACCCCGCGAATCTTCAGCAGTTCCTTTTCCATGTAGTTGTTTGCGAGGACGGAGATATCCGCCGCTTCGGCGATACCTTCCGCGCCCATCGCACGTGTCCAGGCATAGGCCTTTACGAGCTGCTGCACATTGCCGAGGTACTCGCGGACGCGGCCAATACCGAGCGGCAGGTCGTCGTCGAGTTCGAAGCGGTCGCCCGCCTTGCGCACGACCGGCCCCGGGAGGAATCCTGCCAGCTCCTCGGTGCAACCATAAGCACCGACCGCAGGGCCGCCGCCGCCTTTGCCGACGCCGAATGTCTTGTGCAGCATGAACATGCAGGCATCGAAACCGATTTCGCGCGCGCGGATCTTGCTCATGACGCCATTGAAATTGGCATGGTCATAGAAGCACAGGCCGCCCGCATCATGGACGATATCGACCCACTCCTTGATGTGCGGGTTATAGATTCCCATGTCGTCCGGGTTATTGATCATCAGCGCGGCAGTGCGGTCGGACACCGCGGCTTGCAAAGCGTCGACGGACGGATAACCGTCATCCTCGAGCATCAGGGTGACAACCTCGAAGCCGGCAGCCGCGGAAGTTGCGGGATTGCAAGGATGGGCCTGTATGCTCGTGATGATCTGGTTACGCTGTTCGAGTTCGCCGCGTGCAGCGTGGTAGGCGCGCGTGATGCATGCATGCGTGTAGGCAGCATCGGCGCCGCCGGCGGGCTGAAAGGTAAACTGGTCCATGCCCGACAGCTCGCACAACAGCGCGTTGAGTCCGTGAATGATCTCGAGCGATCCCTGCAGCGTCGACGGGTCCTGTTTAGGATGTGTGTCAGCGACCCAGGATTGCGCCGCCAGGTCCTCGGTCATGCGCGGGTTGTATTTCATCGTGCAGGTGCCGAACAGGCTGATGCCCATCATGCCGAGCGTTTCCTGTGACAGGTGCAGGAAATGTCGCAAGACATCGGGTTCCGACATTTCCGGCAAGGTCGGCGGTGTTTCGCGGCGCATGGCGGCGGGCACGAATTCACTCGCGGATCCCGCTTCTTCTACCGGGAAATGGCAACCGCGACGGCCCGGCACGCCCATTTCCATGATGAGGGGCTCGTCCCAGACGGCGGCGTGGTACCTGCGCAGCTTGGTGGTCACTGGCATACCTCCCGCAACGCCTCCGCCAGGCATTCGAGATCCTCTTTCGAGTGCACCTCGGTCACGCAATACAGCGCACTCTGACCCAGTTCGGGAAATGACCCGCTGAGGTCGAGTCCGCCAAAAATGTTCCTCGTCAGCAGCGCGCTGTTGATATCGGCAACCCGTTTTCCCGTGCCGTCGAAGTTGACGACGAACTCCTTGAAGAATCCGTTGCGAGGCGTGACGCGCACGCCGTCGATATCGTTGAGCAACGACGCACAAAAGTTCGCGCGCTGGATGACGAGCTCGCCGAGTTCGCGGAACCCTTCGGGACCGAGCAACGCCATGTACGCTGCGCTTGCGACCGTCCAGAGATACACCGAATTCCCGGTCCAGTCCTTGCCTTCCTCGCGCGAGCCGTAAGAACACTGATGGAACAGGGCAAGGGAGAAACACCTCTCGCCTTTGACGGTTTCGGCAAGGCTGATCATGAGCGTCGGGTACTCGTAGGCATAGCGCGGTTCGTCGCGCGAGGCGATGAATCCACCGAGACCGCCGCCGCAATTCATATGAATGCCAAGCGGCTGGATCGAGCCGACGACGATATCCGCGCCATACTGGCCGGGCGGTTTGAGGATGCCGAGCGAAACCGGGTCGACGCCGACGATCGTTTCGGCTCCCGCCTGGCGCGCGGCCGCCGCAATCGCTTCGGCCTGCGGTTCGATCTGGCCGAGATAGGAGGGGTTTTCGAAGTAGACCGCGGCGACATCGTCACCGAGCTGTGCTGCGAGTCCGTCGAGATCGACGTGGCCCGATTCGGGGTCAATATCGAATTCGCGAATCTCGATGTGCGAGGCCATCTCGGGCGGCTCGCAATAAGTCTTTATGACGGCGCTGCGCTCGGGATCGAGGAAACGCGGCACGAGTACCGTGTTGCGTCCCGTCAGGCGTGCGGCCATCCGGATCGCATGCCCGGCCGCGCAGCCCCAGCTGTATACGGGCAGGGCAACGAGGTCGAGATCGAGCAGTTCGCCGAGCTGACTCGTGAATTCGAACCAGGCCTGGTTGCGGCCGAGATCGGAGGACGGCGTGCCCCAGACGGGCGTAAAAAATTCGCTGCGCCTGGCGATCTCGTCGCAGATTGCCGGCACATGATGTTGCCAGCATCCTCCGCCAAGAAAATTCAGCGCGTCGTTACAGGAACTGTTTTTCGACAACAGGCCCGTCATGTGGCGCCGCAACTCAGACTCGGAACTCAGCGCTTCGGGCAGTTCGAGCGGTTTTGCGATGCGGTGATCGTCGGGTATCTGCGAGAACAGGGGCTCGACGGAATCGATGCCGAGCGCATCCAGCATTTCCTTGCGGATCGCCGGGACCGAGTTCGGCATGAATGGATGCGGGCGGGCCTTGGCCACGGAGATCTCCTGTTATTCTGGGCGGTGTCGCGAGGCGCCGGCAGGCCCCGGAGCCTGTACGGGCGGCGATGTTATATTGGCACAAGAATATAGCATTGCGAACAAGTGTTCGCACTTTGAACGGGGTGGCATCGCTTGGACAGGACTCAGCAGCTGGGGTTGATCGTCAATCCCGTCGCCGGCATGGGCGGCTCTGTCGGGCTCAAGGGCACCGACGGCGAGCTTGCTGCCAGGGCCAGGGCGATGGGCGCAACTCCAATCGCCGAATCTCGCGCCGTTGCAGCGCTGTCGCAGCTTGCGAGCCTGTGCCCGGACATCGAAATCCTGACCTGTCCGGGCGCCATGGGCGCTGCAGCAGCAGAACAGACTGACCTGAAAACGAGAATCGTCTGTAACGAGGCGGGCGAGGAGACCAGCGCGGAGGACACGAAGGCCGCCGCCCGCGCGATCCTCGGGCTCGATGTTGACCTGATGCTGTTCGTCGGCGGCGATGGCACCGCGCGCGACATTCTCGAAGTCGTTGGCCGTGAGCTGCCGGTGCTCGGCGTGCCGTCGGGGGTAAAGATGCATTCTGCGGTATTTGCCGCGACGGCGAGGGCGGCCGGAGACGTTGCCGGTCGCTTCCTGCGCGCGGATGACCCGGAATCCCTGCTATCCGAGGTAGAGATCCTTGATCGTGTCGAATCGGGGGCGTCGGGGCAGGATCTTTCGCCGACGCTGTTCGGGGTTGTCAAAGCGCCCAGGCTCGGCATGATGGTTCCGGGGGCGAAGGCTTGGCAGCCGGTCGCGGAACCGCAGGTGCTCGCGGGCGCGATAGAGAGGGTCGCCGACACGCTGCAGGACGGGCGCATATCGTTAATCGGGCCGGGATCGACGATGCAATTGCTGGCAAAGCAACTCGGATTCGACGGAACATTGCTCGGTGTCGATGCGGCGAGGAACGGCAAACTGCTTGCGAGGGACCTCAGTGAGGGCCGCATACTCGATCTCATCGCCGGCCAGCCCGCGCGGATCGTCGTCAGTATCGTCGGCGGACAGGGGTTCGTGTTCGGCCGGGGCAACCAGCAGCTCGGTGCAGGCGTTATTTCGCAGGTCGGCAAGGAAAACATGATCATCGTTTCGTCACTCGATAAGCTCGCCCGCCTGCCCGGGAACGGCCTGCTCGTCGATACGGGTGATGAGGATGTCGACGCCTCGCTGGCCGGCTACCTGCCCGTCATCGTCAGCAATGCGAGAACGGTGATGATGCCCGTGAAGAATGCGTCGAGCGAGGTGACGGATTGATGGCGGACGCAGCGAACCAGGGCTGGCGGAATTACTGGAAATCGGACCGGCCGTCATCCTGTGTACCCGAGAATGAGGCTACGGCGAGGGAAATCGCGGCATTCTGGACAGGCATGTTTGCGGAATTGCCGGACCGCAGCCGCGTGCTCGATATCGCGACGGGCAACGGCATCATTCTCGCGCACGCGGCGGCGGCTGCCGTGCAGGGCGGCAAGACCTTCGAATTGACCGGCGTCGACCTGGCGGAGATAGACCCGCACAAATTCCTGAGCGAATCTCCGGCAGGGTTCGAAAATGCACGTTTTATCGGCGGCACCGCCGCCGAGTCCTTGCCTTTCGGCCAGGGCGAGTTCGACGTGGTGGTGTCGCAGTACGGGCTCGAATACGCGCAGCTCGAGAAAGCGCTCGCCGAAGTCGGGCGCGTACTCGCGCCGGGTGGAAAGATGGTATGGCTGGCGCATTGCGAGGACAGCGAGGTCGTGCAGCAGAACCGCGACCAGGGCGCCCAGGTGGCATACCTTCTCGCCTCCCGCGGCCCGATCGACGCCATGGAGAAATTCATTGCCAAGGTTCGCAGAGGCAAGAACCCGTCGTACGCCGGGCAGCGCTTGCAGGCAGTGCTGGCCGATGCCGAGAGGTATTGCCGGGAACACCCGCCTGCGAAAGTTGTGACCGAAGTCTGCACGGTGATCGCCGAATCGGCAAACCGCTGGCAGGCCTACCGTCCGGACGATCTCGTCCACATGCTCGCGGATTCACGGCAGCGGCTGATTCGCCACCGGCAGCGAATCAACGACCTGATCGGCGCGGTCATGTCACCCGACCGGCTGGAACGCGTCGCAGCGTGCTTGCAGGGCACGGGCTGGCTGGAGACCTCGATCCTGCCGCTCCGGGCAGGCGCCAATGAGGTGCCGATCGGGCTGTTGATTACGTCGCAACGCCGGCTCAGCTGAGTTTGCGACGTTCCAGAAAGAAAGCGTAGGACTCCGGGAGTACCGAGAACGGCTCGGGATGGCCGAGTTCCCGCGCCGCATGAAATACGAAGTTCGGGTCGTCGAGAAGCTGCCTGCCCATCGCCACGAGGTCTGCCCGACCGGATGCGATGATGTCGTTGGCCTGCTGCGCTGCGACGATCAGGCCCACGGCCATCGTCGGAATGTCTGCGGCGCGGCGAATCTCTTCGGCGTAGGGTACGAGGTAGCCCGGGCTCGGCCGTTCCACCGCGCGTCCGGACGGGCCGATAATCCCGCCCGAGGAGCAATCGACGAGGTCCACCCCGCGTGCCTTGAGTTCCCTGGCGAGCGTAATCGAATCGTCGAGCGTAACGCCACCTTCGAAGCCGTCGACCGACGACGTGCGGTACAGCAGCGGCATGGAATCGGGGATCACTTCGCGTATCTTTTCGGCGATCTTGAGCGGAAAGCGCATGCGGTTGCCGATTTCCGGGCCGCCCCATTCGTCGGAACGATGATTCGATATCGGGGAAAAGAAGCTGTTTACCAGGTAACCATGGGCGCCGTGAATCTCGATAAAATCGAAGCCCGCGCTCATGGCGCGGGCAGAGGCCGCCTGGAATGCCTCGAGCATGCCGAGAATCTCGGTTTCGGTCATTTCCCGGGGTGTGGGCCACCCCTCCGTCATCGCGATAGCGCTGGGTGCGATCGGTTCCCAGGCCTGTGATGGATCGAATTCGGCCAGCGGAGCCGCGCCGTCGAGCGGCACAGCCGCACTGGCCTTGCGGCCCGCGTGCCCGATCTGGATGCCGACCGAAATACCCTGGTCGTGGTACATCGACGTGATCCGGGTGAGGCCTTCGACATGACTGTCCAGGTAGATTCCCAGGCATCCCGGCGTGATGCGGCCGTCGCGCGTGATCGCCGTCGCCTCGACGCAGGCGCCGCCCACCCCGGACAATGAGAAACGTCCGTGATGAGCAAAGTGCCAGTCGACCGTATGACCGTCCTCGGCACGGTACTGACACATCGGCGTGACGACGACGCGGTTGCCGAAAATGACGCCACGCAGTGAAAACGGCGTGAACAACGCCGGTTTCGGCGGCGCCGAATCGGTGTCGTCGCTGGAAGGAGGTGCCCCGGCAGGGCGTTTGCTGTCTGTCATCCCGATTGCGCTTTGCTTTGCCTGTTCTCGGCGAAAGATTCTACTTCTTTCATCAACGGGACTATCTTCTCACGTCGGGAGATACCTTCGTCACCCAGTTGGTCGAATCGCGTCAACGGCGGGCGTACGTCGCCCATCGCGTAACCAGCCGCCGCAGCCAGGACCTTCGAGTAGCACTGGTGACCGTACGTCGGGTGTCCTTCGGCAATGATCTCGTTGATCCGGTCGGCAAGATGCTGCACATGCTTTGCGTCTTCTATGCGGCCGTCGACAAGGAAGTCCCACATCCGCGCCGTAGAGTAGGGGATATAGTTGCCAAACGGGTTAACGTAACCCACCGCACCGAGCAGACAACTTTCGACGGGCCGCTCGCCGGCAAAAACGTTCATGACGCCGTCCGTGGCCTCGACGATGTCGAAAATGCGGCCGACATCCATGCTCGCTTCCTTGATGTAACGCACATTGGCGAACGCCCTGGTCATGCGGGCGACGAGTTTGGCCGACATGTCGATATTCGAAGTAAACGGGTTGTTGTAGAGCATGATCGGAATCGACACGGCCTCGGAGATCGCCTGGTAGTAGGCGAATATCTCGTCTTCAGTCGGCGTGTAGTAGTAGGGCGGTATTACCATCAGGCCGTCCGCACCGAGTTCCTCGGCTTCACGGCTGTAGCGCACCGCGTGCGGCGTGTACGCGTTCATCGTGCCGACGAGCACATGCATGCGGCCGTTGACGTGCTTGATTGTCGTTTCAACGAGTTCGTGTCTTTCGTCGTCACTGATCGTCAGGAACTCGCCGGTCGTACCCAGCATAATGATCCCGGGCACATCGCAGGCGACTTGCCAGTCGATGAACTTCTTGAGCGCGTCCGTATCGATTGCGCTACCATCTTCCGTGAATGGAGTTACGGCAACGGTATAACTACCGCGAAATGACTTGGACATCAGCCGCCCTCCCCGGGGGTATCGTCATATTGTTTTGAACCTTTCTTGCCGACGATCTGAACGTGCAAAACGGTCAAAAGTGCGCGCTATGCGCCCATAAGTTAGCATAGCGCACAAATTTATGCTGCGATTTTTGCACTCTCCGAGTTTTTGAATTGACGGACGCCCTTGTCATCGGTGGCGGTATCGCCGGTTGTACGACCGCCTACTTTCTCGCTCGAGACGGCGTGGAGGTTACGCTGCTCGAGCAGTTCACGCTGGGTTCGCTGGCTTCGGGAACCAATGCCGGGAGCCTGCACGCTCAGATTCAGCCGGAGCCGTTCTTCGAATTCGGGGAAACCTGGGCTCGCCGCTTCCTGCCGGCGCTCGAGTTTTACGAGGGAGCGATGTCGATATGGCAGGATATCGAGGCGGCCCTGGGCGAGGACCTCGAAGTCGTGCTCAGCGGCGGCATTGTCGCCGCCGCGACTTCCGACGAGATGCGTATTCTCGAGCGCAAAGCCGCATTGGAGCGCAGCGCCGGCCTCGACACGGAATTGCTCGACGCGTCCGAGTTGCACGAGCGGGCGCCGTATTTGAGCCCGACGCTCGTCGGCGGAGCATTTTGCCCGGTAGAGGGCAAAGCGAGTCCGCTTGCAGCGACGCGGGCATTCGCTGCCGCGGCGCGCGACCTCGGCGCTAGCATCCTCGAGCATCGGCGGGTCACCGGGATCCGTCGCGGCCGTGGTGGTTACGAAGTCGACACCGCCACAGGGACGATGAGCGCATCCCGGGTTGTCAATGCGGCCGGCAACGATGCGGCCAGGATCGCAGCCCTCGTGGGCGGCGGCGTCGACCTGCAATCCTTCCCGATCCAGCTCAGCGTCACAGAGCGGCTGGCGCCGTTGATCGGGCATCTGGTGTACTCGGCCGGTTCCAGGTTGACGCTGAAGCAGACCCGCGACGGCACGGTGCTTATTGGCGGCGGGTGGCCGGCTGTATTCGATTACGCGCGGCGCCCGCGCGTGGACCGGGAGTCGCTGTGCGGCAACCTCGAGGCAGCACTCGATGTCGTGCCGGCGCTGGCCGGAGTCAGCATCGTGAGAACCTGGGCAGCGGAGGTGAATGGCAACGATAGCTGGCTGCCCGTTATCGGCGAGTTACCGGGAAGCCCTGGTTTCTACATGAACTACGTGCCGTGGATGGGGTTCAGCGGCGCACCGATGGCCGGCCGCATCGTCGCGAATCTCCTGCAGGGCCGCGGGCCCGGAGTGGATTTTCCCGTCGACGCTTTTGCGCCGTGATTCCCGTCAATGCTTGAGGATCTTCGAGACGAATTCCCGCGTGCGCGTTTCCTCGGGCGCGTCGAAAATCCTCTCGGGTGTCCCGTATTCGATGATGCACCCGTCATCCATCATCGCCACCCGCGTCGAAATTTCGCGGACGAAGGCCATCTCGTGGGAAACGATGATCATCGTGATTCCTTCGTTGGTCAGTGCACGTATCGTGTCCAGAACCTCGTTGACGCGTTCCGGATCGAGCGCCGACGTCACCTCGTCGAGCAACAGTATCTCCGGCTCGGTGGCTAAGGCCCTGGCAATGGCGACGCGTTGCTGCTGCCCTCCGGACAACTCGTCCGGGTAAGCGTCGCGCTTCTCCGCCATGCCCACTCTCTCGAGCAATTCGGTCGCCGCCTGATCCGCTTCTTTTTGCGCCCGCTTCTTTATCTTGACCGGGGAGATGGTTACGTTTCGCATCACGGTCATGTTCTGGAAAAGGTTGTATTGCTGGAACACGATCGACATCTTGTCCCGAATCGCCCGCAGCTTCTTTCGATGCCGGTAGTCGACCTTTTCCCCGGCGATGTATACCTCGCCGCCTGTTGCCGGCGTCAGGCCGATCAGGACACGGAGCAGGGTGCTCTTGCCGGAGCCCGACGGACCGATCAGGCTGACCACCTCGCCTTTGTCGGCTGACAAGGAGACGCCCTTGAGGACCTCGGTCGAACCGTAAGCGCTCGACAGGTTGTTGATCTCAAGATGATGCAAGGCGTTTCTCCAGGTACGCGGCCCAGCGGCTCAGCGGATATGACAGCGCAAAATAGCACAGCAATACCGCACCGAACCCGAGTACGGGCGAAAAGCCCCGGTTGACGAGCATCTTGCCCACGAAGGTGAGTTCGATGACACCGAGTTGCGAGGCCAGTGAAGTATCCTTCACGAACATGACGATGAATGCCGCCGCCGGCGGCAGAATAACTTTCCAGGACTGCGGCAGTATGACCATGAGCAAGGTCTGAATCGCGTTGAAATTCATCGCGCGGGCCCCCTCGATCTGTTGCGGTGGCACCGACTCGAGGCCTGAGCGAATCACTTCGGACAGGAATGCCGTCGACAGCAGACACACGGACACGGTCGCGATGGCGAACAAGGATGCACCCGGGATCAGCGGTTCGATCACGAACAGCACGATAAACAGGATGACGAGAAACGGGATGCGCCGGAAGAATTCGACGTAAGCAATACCCGCGATTCGCACGGGATACAGCCACTTCGTCGAGGACTGGCGAAGGACGGCAATCAGAAACCCGCAAATGAATCCCACGGTGCAACCGATGACCGTCATGCCGAGTGTGCGCCCCGCGGCCTGCAACAGGAACACGAGATTGTGGTAGTTGAAAAACAGCGGCAATTGCTCTGCGATCTGGTCGAACATCAGAACACCTTTGCCTTGACGCGGAATGCCAGCCGGCCGACGAGCGCAAGCGAAGTACTCGCCAACACTGTCAGAACGACGTAGATAACGGCAACGACCGTAAACGTCTCGATACTGCGCAGGTTTGCCGTGCTGATATTGATTGCCCGGCCCGTGAGTTCTTCGACGCCAAACAGGGCGGCCATGGAACTGCCCAGCACCAGCCAGACAAAGAAGTTCGACAGCGGCGCGTAAATCGTCTTCGCTATGTGTGGAAGCATCACGTATCGCAGCAGTTGCAGCCGCGACATGCCCAGCGCGGTCGCCGCTTCCATCTCGGAGACCCTCACCGACACGACGCCGGCTCTCAGAATCTCGGTGAGGTAGGCGCCGGCATTCAGCGTGAGCCCTATCAGCACGGCAACCATGGAACTCAGCAACACGCCCGCGTCGGGCAGTGCATAGTAGAGCAGGAATATTTGTACGAGCGCCGGCGTATTGGTGAAAAACGTCACGTAGTAGGACGCGACCCTGCTGCTGACAGGCCCGCCATAGACCTTGGCTATAGCGCCGAAGATTCCGATGAATGCACCGCCCCAGAACGATATGAACGCGATTTCCAGGGTGACGACCGCACCGCCGAGCAGGTAAGGCAGCTCCTTGAAAACCTCGGTGAACTGGAACGTATAATCCACGCCGCTCCTAGAAGTACGGATCCGGCTCTATAGGCACCGCCATCGGCGCTTCGTACCACTTCTCCCAGGTTTCATTGACGAACCCCGACGTATGCAGGTCGTGCAGGAGAATATTCAGATAATTCCGTAGCGAATCGTTCTCCTTGCCGACACCGATGCCGCAATAAGCGATAAATATCGGGTCGCTCAGGATGCGCCAGTTCACGTTGCGGTAATTGGTCGTGAATTTGACGAAGAAGTCGACATTTTCTACGAGCGCATCAGCCCGGCCCTGCGCAATCGCGCGGATCGTGTCTGCATTACCATCGACGAGCAGCACTTTCGGCTGCGGAAGCATTTCCTTGAGAATGCTCACGGACAGGTTGCCACGCATGTTTACCAGCGTTATGTCGGGGCGGTTCAGTCCTTCCCAGCTCCGGATGTCGATCTTGTCGGTCGTGATGACGCCCATCGCTTCGGAGTGCAACGGTATCGTGTAACCGATGAGTTTCGCGCGCTCGGGCGTGCGCGTCATTGCGCCCAATGCAATATCGATGCGGTTCGAAACCAGGAACGGCACGCGCTGGGCGGCCTCGGTCGTGACGAACTTCGCCTCGACGCCGAGCGCACTGGCGATCCGGTTGCCGATATCGACGTCGAAACCCTCCAGCTGGTTGGTCATTCCGAATGAACTCATTGGCGGAAAGTTGGGGTTGACGCCGATTCGAATCGTGCCATCGCTGATGATTTCATCCAGTGTCCTGGACTCGGCCGGCGCCGATATCGCGACGATTAGCAGAACAATCAGAGGTAAGAATTTGCGCAACATGTCTGGTTCCTTTATTCGCAGCGAAGATTGCACGGGTGCAGGTCTTCGTCATTCTAGCGGATGTAACTTGCTCCGTTGATGTCGAGGGTCGCGCCGGAAAGGTGGCGAACCTTGCCCGTGGCGAGAAACGTAACGAGTTCCGCAATCTCCTCGGGCGGCACCCATTCTCCCATCGCGAGCATATCGGTAATTTGCTGTTCACCGCCCTGCGTTGCTGCGAACTGTTCCGACAGCCGTGTGCGTACTACGCCGGGTGCAATGATGTACGCCAATATCCCCTGTTTTGCGAACGCCCGCGCGATCGTGTGTGTCGCCGCGTGGATTGCCGCTTTCGACGATCCGTAGGCAATCGTCGCGGGATTTGTGACGCCTTTCTGCGCAGCCCAGCTCGAAAGCGTGATGATCGTGCCGCCATCGGTGTCCAGGAAGTGTCTCACGGCGCGCCGCAACAGGCGGGCCGAAGCGAGGACATTGATATTGATCGTCTTTTCCCAGACCGCATCCCAGTTCTCCAGCGGCTGATCGAAATCGCCGTCCCAGAGCATGACGGCCGCGTTGTTGACCAGCACGTCGATCCGTCCGTGCCAGTTCAGGGCCTGATCCCAGAGCGCTTCGACCTCGTCGGGGTTCTCGAAGTCCGCCTGGATCAGGAGCTTCCTCGACGACGCGATGCCGTTGGTGGAATCGTCCGCACCCTTGCGGTCGGAACCATAGTGGGCAATCACGGAAGCGCCGGATTCGCCGAGACCCCGGACGATCGCGGCGCCGATCCCCTTCGATGCACCGGTCACCAGAATGGTCTTTTTCGAGAGGTCATGCATGACACTTCCATCCTAATAATCAACCGACTGCGCCAAGGCGAATCCAGCCGCCGCCCGCAAGAGCACTGCGGGTTAGCTTGCATTCCGGCGGTAATTGCGAACAATTGTGCGCATTGCGTGCCACAAAAATCAATACGACGCCCTGCCGGAGGAGGCACCCATGCATACGCGCCATCGTCCGTATCGACCACTGTGCGGTTTTTTTATCACCGTCTTCCTGGCACTGTCCCTGACGATACTCGTCCCGATGTTGTCCTTTACCGCCAGTGCGGCTACGGCAGAATTCGAGCTCGATCTTGGTCCGCAGGGCAGGGAGAAGAACCGCGACCTGTATGGTTTTGCCACGGCCTCGTTCGACAAACACATTGATGCGGGAGAGTGGGGGAGCTGGACACTAACCTACCATGTCGGCCGATTGGGGGTCGACGACGGTGGACGTATATTCGTCCTGTTCCACGTGACCGCGGACTGGGGCCTGTTTCAGGCAAACGATCCGCAGGGCCCCAACTATGTTTCCGCGACGACGACGGGACGTGCCAGGAACCTCTTTATCGACATAAACAGGCGTCACGCCGGGCCGCGGCCGTACTGGAGCGGCCTGGTCATCACGGTGCGCGAAGGCGATCTCAAAATGGGCGACAAGGTCGTGGTTACCCTCGGCGACCGCAGCGGTGGCGGGCCCGGTGTCCGTGCCCCAACGATCACGTCCCACCTCGACCAGGAGTTTCGCTTCATGGTCGATCCGATGAATGCGGTCAACGCAGTCCGGGTGATGGATTCGCCGCAGTTGCGGACAAGGGCCGGAGTAGCTGAACGTATTGAAGCACTATGGCCGTCGGAAGCAGTAGCGGGTGAGACAACGTGGCTCCTCGTCAAGGTGAAAGACAAATGGGGCAATCCGGCCAAATCGTATACCGGCGAGATTCGGATCGATGGCGGCGGCCTCGACGGGTTGCCGGGCACATATCGATTCAGTGCGAAGGATGAGGGATTTCATCGCTTCGACGGAATAAAGGTCCCCGATTCCGGCGAGTTTGTTGCGCGCGTTGCCGATGCCGGTAACGATGGGCTGGAGGCAAAGACAAACGTCATGGTCGTGAAAGAGGACCCGGACCTCAGACTGTATTGCGGTGACCTTCACGGACAGCACCTGCGGGATTCGGCGAGTGTGGAACAATATGCGGGCTACGCGCGCGGCTTCGGCGGCGCGGAGTTCATGTCCTGGGCCAAGAACGACTTCCACGTCACCAGGGAAGAATGGGAGGATGTACAGAGAGCGAGCGAGTCCTTCAACGAGCGAGGACGTTTTGTCGTATTTCCCGGCTATGAATGGTCCGGGACGACCGGACGCGGCGGAGACCACAACGTGATCTATCTCCGCCAGGATCAGGCGCTCTACCGCAGTGGCTATGTCGAAGAAGATCTTCGTGGTTACGATCCGGCAAGCGACCGCTATTCGGTCGATTCGCTTCTTTCGTCCCTGGATGCGTCGCAGGTATTCCTGATGCCGCATATCGGCGGTCGCAGAGCCAACCTGGATTTCTTCAACGGCGAGTTCATGCCGTTCATCGAGATCTACTCCGATCACGGCCAGTTCGAGTGGTTTCTCAGAGAGGCGCTGGACAGGGGCCTCGTCGTGGGATTCACGGCCAACAGCGACGACGCCTACGGCAAGCTGGGCGACTCGATCCCGGGCGACAGGCTGTTCGCGGTCCACGGCGGAATCAGCTGTGTGTTTGCGAGTGGACTCAGCCGGAGCGAGCTGTGGCAAGCATTCAAGGCGCGGCGCGTTTATGGCACGACCGGCGAGAGAATGCAGCTTCGATTCCGGGCGGGGCGGCACTGGATGGGGGAGGAGATACGCGCCGATGGACCGCTGACCTTCACTGTCGAGGCAAGCGGAACCGCCGGCATAGACCGCATCGACCTTTTCCATGGCAGCGATATCGTACATACCTACAAGGGACAGCCGGAGACGGCTTTGGACAAGCTCAAGGTCGTCTGGCGCGGAGCCGCGTCCCGCGAGCGGGCCCGCCAGACAATCTGGAAAGGATACGTCGCGGTATCCGAAGGCCGGATCACCGATTTCCGGCGGTACCGGCTGGACTATCCCCTGGAAAAGCTCGAGCAGGATGACCCGCGCCGCGTCGCCTTCGATACGATAACGGCGGGAGACGAGGATGGCGTCGTGCTCAGCGTCGACGCACCATCCACCGCGAATCTCGTAATCGACGGATCGGTTAGGGCGAGAAACCAGTTCGGCGAGGACGCCGGAAACTCGAGGCGGCTTTCATTTGTGATTCCGCTTGCGGATCTGACAGAAGACGAGTCCCTGTTCGATCTCGGCGGCGTCGATCGCGAAGTGGCAGTCCGCCGGTTCGGCAGCGGCTATCCGCGCACGGTTCGTTTCGAATGGACGGAATCTTCCGACCATGCGAAATCCGGAGCCTACTGGGTTCGAGTACTTCAGGAAGACGGCGCGACGGCCTGGTCCAGCCCGATCTTTGTGGCCCGCTGATGTCTGTCGCCGTCATTGGTGCCGGCTCCATCGGCAATTCGTTCTCGCTGATATTCGCGGTGGCCGGACAGGATGTGAGACTGTGTGACTCGAGTGAGCAGCAGCGGTCGATGGCCCGGCAGCGCATCACCGCATCCTTGCGGGACCTCGCGGAATTCGGGTTACTGGATCAGGACGTGGATGCGGTGGTGTCGCGGATCCATGTCTGCCCGGATGTCGCGGATGCCGTGCGAGACGCTGAATATGTGCAGGAGTGTGTGCATGAAGACGTCGACCTGAAACGCCGGCTGTTTGAAGATCTCGACAGGCTGGCTCCGAAACACGCGGTGCTCGCCAGTTCGTCTTCAGCCATAACGGCGTCGGAAATTGCGCGCGATCTGGCAGGTGCCGGCCGTTGCCTCGTGGCGCACCCGGGCAACCCGCCGTTTCTTATCCGCGTCGTCGAAATCGTGCCGTCGCCAGACACGTCGTCGGATGCTGTTGAGCACACGTGCGCGCGGATGCGTTCAGTCGGACTGTCTCCGGTCATCGTGCGCAAGGAAATAAGCGGATTTGTCTTCAACCGGCTGCAAGGCGCCATGCTCCGGGAAGCGTACTGCCTGGTGCGCGATGGGGTCGCCGGCGTGGAGGATATCGATACGATCGTGCGGGACGGGCTCGGTTTGCGCTGGTCTGTCGTCGGGCCTTTCGAAACCGCGGACCTGAACAGGCGCGGCGGCATCGCCGCCCATGCCCGCATCATGGGCAGCGCTTACGAGGCGATGGGAGCGGAGCGGGGCCAGCACGACCCATGGACGCCCGAACTCGTCGCCGTTGTCGAGGCTGAACGCCGCTCCCGGCTGGCCCTCGATGACTGGGACGCGCGGGTTCGCTGGCGCGACCGGGAAATCATGAAATTGCTCGCCAGTCGACGAGGCTGAGTCCGTGATCGTCCCAACCGCACCGCGCCCAAGAGTTCACACTTAACAGTTCAGCGCTCAGCAGGTCTGTGTTCCGTGGTGTTTGCTGCGGAAACGAAAAAATACAATTTAAACAGTGAGTTAAAGATCAATACCCGCGTCATGGCGACTGCGATGCGATGCGTATACCGCAAATAATGTGCGTTTTTAGTCAAAATGTTCGCATAGCGCACAATTTCTATTGACATTTTTTGAACGATCGACCATTCTGGTGACATAACCAAAGCTCAAGCCGCCCAAGAGCGGCGTGCAAAGAATGAGCGGACGAGGCGGCCTGGTCCGAGGCAGGAATCGACGGATCATCCATAAGCTCAAGTCCGCATTTGCAGGCCCTGGGCAGCGAAGCTGCTATGGCAATCCTATGTGATTCGGCGCTGACAGGGGGGACAACCTGGTGACACACTTCCACAAACTCAATCACGTGCATAGCGCTGTTCGGCGTGCACTTCATGCGGGCACGGTCATTGCTCTGGCAACGCAAGTACCGGTCGCACAGGCACAGGACTCGGAAGGTCTCGAAGAAGTCGTCGTGACGGGCTCACGATTGATTCGGCAGGACTACGTGGCGATCAGTCCGATCAGCACCGTCGATTCGGACCTGATCCAGGATTCAGGCAATCCGACACTCGAAGAAACGCTGAACATGTACCCGCAGCTCAACCCGGATTCCACGAGTTCGTCGAACCAGAGCGGCGGCGACGGCGTGCTTGCGCCCGACCTCCGTGGCCTCGGCGCGGTACGCACACTGTTGCTCGTGGACGGCAAGCGTTTTATTCCTTCCAGCGTCACCGGACTGTCGGACATGGCGATAATTCCGGATATGCTGATCGACCATATCGAAATATCGACAGGCGGTGCTTCCGCAGTTTATGGCTCTGACGCGATAGCGGGCGCCATTAACTTCATCATGCGCGACGACTTCGAAGGCGTCGACATCCGTTATCAATGGGGCGAGGCGGGTGAAGGCGATGGCACGACGACCAAGCTCGATTTTCTTTACGGCGCTAACACCTCTGACGGCAACGGCAATGTAACGCTGCACGCCTCGTTTACCGAGCGTGACCCGGTGTTCATGGAAAATCGTGCGTTCTCGCAGCAGCCGTTCCTGGCGGACAGCACCGGTCAGCTCAACAATTTCGGTTCTGGCAATATTCCGGGCGGCAAGATTTTTATTCCGTCGTCGGACTTCGGCCTGATAAACGGCATCGACCTTGTTGGCGCTGCTGCGAACTGTCCGGGCCCCATCCAGGGCGTTCGTTTCGGTGACAACGGGCAGCCGCTGCCGTTCTGCCGACCGACCGACCAGTTCAATTACGCTGCGACAAACTTCATTCTGCGGCCGCTGGAACGCTGGCAGTTCTCGGCGCTCGGCCATTATGAAATTACCGATGGTATCGAAGCTTACGCGCAGGCGTTTTACACGAAGAAGGAAAACGAGTGGCAACAGGCTGCACTCGCGGTCGCGCCGACGAGTTCGGGCGCTTCGAACGGCACATTGCTGATTCCGAACGCAGATACGAATCCGTTGTTCCCGGCGCCACTGCAACAGTTCTTTGCGGATAACGCGTCCTATTTCGACCCGGATGATGACGGTGTGTTCGAGACCGTCGGCAACGGCCGGCGGTTCCTCGAGTTCGGTCCGCGCAACGCGCACATCCTGACGGACTCTTACGGCTTCACCACGGGATTGCGTGGTGACGTAGGGCTCGGCGACGACAATTGGAACTGGGATATTTTCTACCAGTACCAGCGTTCGGATCTCAATCAGACCCGCGTCGGGTTGCTGTCGCGTTCCAGGACGACGCTCGGCCTGGACGTTGTCGTGGTCAACAACGAGCCACAGTGCCGGGTCCAGCTGCTTGGCTGTGTACCGGTCAACGTTTACGGCACCAATACGCTGACGCCGGAAATGGCTGATTTCCTGTCGGTGACGACGGGTCGTGCGGACAACTTCGAACGCAGCGTATTTGGCGCATCGATCGCCGGCGATCTGTTCGAACTCCCGGCAGGTCCCGTCCTGACTGCATTCGGCGTCGAATGGCGTGAAGAGGAATACCAGACGAGGCCCGACGAAATTTCCAAGTCCGGCGATCTCGGTGGCGTACCTCCGGTCGACAACCAGGGTACGTACGACCTTTGGGAGCTCTACGGTGAAGCCCGCTTCCCGATCGTTGAGGACTTCGCCATTGAAGCGGCAGTTCGTTTCTCCGATTACTCGACGATCGGCAGCGTGACGACCTGGCGCGGCGGTATCGACTGGACACCGCTCGAGTACCTGCGAGGCCGGTTGTCGGTCAGCAGCGCAATTCGCGCGCCGAACCTCGACGAGCTGTTCGCGGCGCCGAACCAGAGCTTTATCGGCGGCGTCGACCCCTGCGTGGTCGACAATAATCCGACAGCGGAAATCAAACAGGTGTGCCTGGCGCAAGGCGTGCCGGCGAATGTGGTCGATAACCTGCAGGTCGGTGCAAGCCAGGGCTGGAGCGCATTTTCGGGCGGTAACCCGCTGCTGAACGAAGAAGAGTCGGACACGATCTCGGTTGGTGTGGTGGTATCTCCTCCGTTCGCAGAAGGCCTGACGCTGTCGTTGGACTACTGGGAAATCGAAGTCGAATCCGCCATCAGCCAGGTGAGCTCGCAGGCACTCGTAAATGCTTGCTTCCAGCTGCTCGACAACTCGGCACCTTCGTGCCAGGCAATCACGCGTGACCAGCTCGGTAACATCGAAACGGTCAATGCACCGCTCCTGAACTTACAGACGAGGGTAGGTGCGGGTATCGACCTGCAGGTCGACTACACGTTCGAATTGCCGGACTCGTGGGGTGTTTCGGGTGACGGAGCGACGCTGGATCTGCGCTGGCTGTCGACGTTCCACGATGAAGACAGCACGGTTCTGCTCGCCGGCCAGTCGGCCATCGAATGCGCCGGATTCCTCGGCGGCAGCTGCTCGGGTAACTTCATTCGAGCCACGCCGGACTACCGTGGCCTGTTGAGCGGGTCTTACAACAGCGGGCCGCTCGGCATCCGTACGGATATCGAGATCATCGGCGATTTCGATCTGGCTCCTGACGCGTTCCCGAATAACAATGTTCCGGTGGATGCACAATTCTACTGGGACGTGGCGGGAACCTATGAGTTCAGCGACACTTTCGAGCTGTTTGCCGGTATCAGCAATGTGCTGGACGAGCAGCCACCGCTGATCGGTTTCCGGGCCGGCGGTGACTCGAATACCCAGGCTCAGCTTTACGACACGGTCGGTCGCCGCTACTTCATCGGCGCCCGGTTGAGCCTCGGGTCACGTTGAGGCGGCTGACGAAACAGTGAACAACACAACATGGGGACCCTTATGAAGAATCGCATTCTTCTGCTTGTCGCGGCTGCCCTGATCATACCCCTCGTAACGGGAAACGCCGCGAAGGCGGGAGCCCACTACGAGGGCATGCCCGACGGCTCAGGCAGCTATGAAGATCTCGTTTCGCTGTTCCAGGAATTTCTCGAGTGGAAGGATCCTGCCCGGGCGCGTGGGAACGTACCCAACAAGGACATTGCGGGAAAACCTACCGAGGTCTATCCGGACTATGGCAAAAAAGCTGTCAGCGAGCGCCGCGCCAAAATGCGGGATCTGCAGGCGCGGCTCGAGGATATGGCCGTTGCCGATTGGGAGTTGCACCAGCAGATCGACTACCTGGCTGTAAGGTCACGCTTCGACCAGCATGACTTTACCCTGAATGTATCGAGACCCTGGTCTCGCGACCCCGGTTTCTACGTGGATCAGATGCTGCGCATTACGTTCGCGGAGTTGCCGCTCGACGACGATGAAACGGCGGCCCTGCGCACACGCCTCGCGGCAATCTCGCTGCTTGTCGGCCAGGCGCAAAAAAACCTCACTGAAGTTGCCGCCGACTATGCGGATCTCGCGATTTTCAACCTGACCAACGCCGACGGCGTCGGACACGGTTATCCATACCGGGAAATCCCCCCGGCCGGCGTGATTGGCTGGTACGAGGACTTTCTCGGGCGCGCCGAGAAGCAACAGCCGGCCCTGGTTTCCGATATCGAGGCCGCAAGGGATTCAGTCGTGGGATTTCACGAGTGGCTTACCGGCAACCGCGGCAGGATGACGGGTAAAGGCGGCGTCGGGCGCGAGAAATTCGACTGGTACCTCAAGCACGTCAAACTGATGCCCTATGATGCAGACCAGATCGTTACGCTGGGCCAGCGGGAACTCGAGCGGCTCTGGTCCGTGTACGCGCTGGAACAGCATCGCAATCGCCATTTGCCTGTCATCGATCTGCCGGCCTCAGCCGAGGAATATGCGCAAAGAATCGCCAATACCGACAAGCGGATCCGGAAGTTCCTCGTCGAACAGGACATCATCACGATCCCGGAATACATCAAGGAGCTCGACACCAATGTGCCGTGGATAGTGCGTCCGAATGGTCCCAATTTCTGGGAGCAGGTCCAGTATCGCGACCCGACACCTGACCACCTGCACGCGGTCATTCCGGGGCACCGCTTCGACGGCGTCGTCGAAAGGCATAACAGCCATCCGATTCGCGGCAAGATAACGAGCGGTGCGCGAACCGAGGGCTGGGGAGTCTACCTCGAAGAGGGCATCATGAATGCGGGCGTGATCGACGACTTGCCCCGGGTACGGGAACTCATCTACGTGTTCGGCATATTCCGCGCAGCGCGGGTACCCGCGGACGTCTGGCTGCAGCTCAATCAAATGTCCGTCTCGGAGGTGGTGGCCTGGTGGATGGAGCGCGTCCCCTGGCTGGATGAAGACGTAGCGAGGGTCGATGCGGAAATCTACCTCCGCCGGCCGCCTGGGTATGGACTTGGCTACACGGTCGGAATGTTGCAGATGCAGGAGTTGCTGGCAGATCGCAGACGGCAGCTCGGTGACGATTTCGTACTGAAAGAATTCCACGACACGTTCATGGCCACCGGCCGCTTGCCTATGTCACTGATCCGTTGGGAGATGACCGGGCTGGATGACGAGGTACGCGAACTGTGGAAGCGGGAGCGGCTAAAATAAACTCGCCCGCAGTTTAGCGCTACTTGCCGGCGCGGCAGGGCCTGCGACCCCCCACGGCTCTGTCGTGCCGTCTTTATGACTGGCCTAGCGTTGCAGGCTTGCCGTGATGTTCTGGGACGCGGTTTGCAATTCCAGAAGAATCTTGGTGTGCATGTCTTCGGGTGTGATCCTCGAACTCGGGCATGCGACATTGAGCGCTGCTATGACCCCGCCATTCTTGTCGCGGATCGGCACCGAGATCGACCTCAGACCGATTTCGAGTTCCTGGTCGACGATGCTCCATCCCTTGACGCCGGCCTCCTCGATCAAGCCTCGTAGCTTCACCTTCGACGTTACCGTATTGGGCGTCAGTTTCTGCAGTGTCACGTGATCCAGGTATTGCAACAGCTCCTCTTCGGGCAATGCGGCCAGCATGATGCGGCCTGTCGAAACCGCGTGCGCCGGTGCGCGGCTGCCGACGGTGACCGAAATGCTGACAAAGCGTTTGGGAGGAGTCGCGCTCGCGACGTATACGATGTCTTCTCCCTCGAGGACCGCCGCAAATACCGACTCCTCGAGCTTGTACGCCAACCTGGCCATGATCGGTTGCGCGACGTCGACAAACGTTAGCGAAGACAGCGCGGCGTATCCGAGTTCGAGAACCTTGGGTTTGAGATTGAAATGCTTGCCGTCGGTCTCGGCATAGCCTTCGCGAACGAGCGTCAAAACGAAGCGTCGCACCGTCGCCCTCGTCATGCCCGTTGCCCGTGCAATGTCGCTCAACGTCATCTTGGGGCGCGCACGCGTAAAAGAGCGAATGACTTCGAGTCCGCGTGCCAGCGAATTTACGTAATCGCGGTTACTGATTTCTTTTTTCAACGGTCGTTCCTGATGATTTGAGTTGTTCTGTCCGAGGTGTGGTGCACTCAATTCAGCTGTTGATACCGGCGACGCACACGTACTTCACTTCGAGAAACTCATCAATGCCGAGGTGTGAACCTTCACGGCCTATACCGGATAACTTCCATCCACCGAATGGCGCTCCTTCGTAAGAAAAAATGCCCGTGTTCACGCCCACGATGCCGTATTCGAGCCTTTCGCTGACTCGCCAGATGCGTGCATTGTCACGCGTGAAGAAATAAGCGGCGAGGCCGAATTCTGTATCGTTGGCAAGCTTGATCGCCTCTTCTTCGGTTTCGAACTGAAATACCGGCGCGAGCGGCCCGAAAGTTTCTTCCTTCGCGATTTTCATTCCGGCCCCGGCATCGGCGATCACTGTGGGTTCGAAAAAAGAACCGCCAAGCACGTGGCGGGAGCCGCCGACAACGATTCGTGCGCCATGGCCGACGGCATCTTGCAGGTGTTCTTCGGTCTTCCTGACGGCCATTTCGTCGATCAGCGGGCCCTGGTCGACGCCTTCGTCGGCGCCGTCCCCGACTCGCAGCCTGCTGACGGCAGCCCCGAGTGCCTCGACAAACTCCTCGTAAATACCGCTCTGGGCATAAATCCGGTTGGCGCAGACGCAGGTCTGTCCCATGTTTCTGAACTTGGAGGCGATAGCTCCAGATACCGCAGTATCGAGGTCGGCATCATCAAAGATCAGCAGGGGAGCGTTGCCGCCGAGCTCCAGCGACACTTTCTTGATCGTGCCTGCCGCTTTCGCCATCAATGTCGCACCCACCTCGGTCGAACCCGTGAACGTTACCTTGCGGACTATCGGATTGCGGACGAGTTCATCGCCGACTGTCGAAGCTGCCCCCGGAACGACGCTGAAGACGCCTGGCGGGATACCTGCACGGTCGGCCAGTTCCGCCAGCGCGAGCGCCGATAGCGGTGTCGCACTTGCGGGTTTGAGAACCATCGTGCAACCGACGGCCAGCGCCGGCGCAGCTTTGCGCGGAATCATCGCCATCGGGAAGTTCCACGGCGTTATCGCGGCGCAGACGCCGATGGGCTGGCGCAGCACGAGGAGTCTCTGATCCGCGCTCGGTGCGGGAATCGTCTCGCCGTAAACACGTTTTGCTTCTTCGGCAAACCACTCGAAGAAAGCGGCGCCAAACATGATTTCGCCCCGAGCCTCGGCAATCGGCTTGCCCTGTTCGGCGGTCAATATGCGCGCGAGGTCGTCGACATTGTCGACGATGAGGTCGTACCAGCGCCGGATGAGCAACGAGCGTTCTTTTGCCGTCCGGGCCGACCAGTCCGGCAGCGCCCGGTCGGCCGCCTCGATGGCTGCAACGGCATCCTCGCGACGGCCGCTGCTTACCGAAGCCAGCAACGCGCCCGTTGCAGGATTTACGACGTCGAGATTGTCGCATTCTGCGGGACGCTGCCATTGACCCCCTATGAAAAGGGCATCCCTCAAAAGGGTCGGGTCTGCAACGGCTAGAGTCATCAGCGGTGTTGGCGAGGTTTTCGAATAAATGTTCTTATACCGAACATTGTACCGTATTCAGTTGTCCTGCTCACGGACCCAGCGGGCCACGTCGGCATGCCGGAGAAAGCAGACGTCGCCCAGAGACCTGGCGTGCTCGATAAGCTCCTCGAGGATCCAGATGCGCGACCGGTAGCCAATGATGAAGGGGTGCATGACAAGCTGGAACAGCCCGCCGGTCTCGTAAGCTGCATCGAGTTCACGCCGGAACACGCCGAAAACGTCGTCCGGCGACATCCACGGGCGCGTGGCGGGTTCGCGGTTGAACATCAGGTACACGGCATCATCGCGCAGCCATTCGACCGGAATCTCGACGACGCCGGTCGGCTTGTCATCGACAACCAGTTCATAGCAATCCTCGTCAGCCATCAGTGAGCTGTCGTATTCGAAACCCAGCTCGTGAACGATTTCGATCGTGTTCCAGCTCAGATCCCAGTTGGCGGAGCGAAAACCGACCGGGAGCACGCCGGTCTGTGATTTCAATATGTTGCGAGCCCGGACCACGAGTTCATGCTCGGTTGCTGCGTCGAGTTTCGAGTTGTTCTCGTGAATCCAGCCATGCACGCCGATTTCGTGGCCGGCATCGGTGATTCGCCGCGCCTCCGTCGGATCGATAAGCGCGCACACGGCCGGCAGGAAAAAAGTGGCCGGGACCCCGTGCCGGCCGAGGATGTCCAGTATACGCGGCACCCCGACGCGTCGGCCGAACTCACCCCAGGCGAGCCTGCCAATGGCATTGCCTCCGCCTCCGAGTTCGTAGCACTCGTGGTCACAGTCGAACGAGAATGCCACCGCGCAACGCGCCCCGTCCGGCCAGCTCGACGGTGCCAGGGAGCGGCCCGCCCGTACGCGCGTTATCGTACGCCGCCATTCATCTTCCTGGGTGTTCCATGGTTCGCTGCGGTGGCTCATGACAGTTTTTCGGTGGCTTCGGGCGGCAGTGCGTAGTGTACAATATTGCGCACCGATGTTCGCGATGCGCCCACCTGCTACGGTCATCGACAATAACGAGAGACAAATCCAAGTGGCCGATATTAAGTCCCTGCAAAACAAAGTGATTCTGCTGACCGGCGCATCGCAGGGGATCGGTGCTGCAACGGCGCAAATACTGGCGCGCGAGGGCGCGGACCTGATCGCGCATCATCGCGGGGGTCCGGCTGATCTGGACGGCGCGCTGAAAACGCTGGACGGCGTCGAGGCCGAAAGAAAGCATTTCGTCGAGGGGGATTTCGAAGACGAAAGCGCGGCCGATGACGTCTGGGCGCAGGCACTCGATTGGCGGGGACGGATCGATGTGCTGGTACTCAATGCGGCGATGATGCTCCCGTCCGGTGGCGTAGATGATCCGGATGATGAATGGAATGCTGCATGGCAGACGCACTATCGGGTCAATGTGCTTGCACCGGCGCGGCTCATGCGACAGGCGGTGAGGCATTTTCGGTCACGCGGCGGCGGCGTGATCATCCTGATGTCCAGCTGGGTCGCACAGCGTGGTGTGACCAATCCCAAGATGCTGGCGTATGCTGCCTCGAAGAGCGCGATAAAGGCGGTGGCGCAATCGATTGCGAGAGGCTATGCCAGGGACCACATCTATTCCTACATCATTGCTCCGGGCATCGTCCGCACCAAGATGTCGGTCGATTTTGCGAAGCTCCAGGGAGGTGAAGACGAAGTCAACAAAATGCTGGCAATGGGCGAGTGGGTGCCGCCCGACGAAATCGGTGAACTTATCGCCTTTCTTGCCGGCGGCGAGCTTCGACATCTCTCGGGCGCAACGCTCGACGTCAATGGCGCAACTTATATTCGCTGAGTGAGGGTGCGATGACCGATCCGGAAAACCGGGAAATTATCGATCGGCAGGCGATCACGGATATTCTCGTCGAGTATTGTTGCGCGCTGGACCGAATGGACCTGCCGCGCCTCGTTGCGCTGTTTACCGAGGACTGCACCGTCGAATACGGACCCGAACCGGCATTGCGGAGCCGCGGTGCTGCTGCGCTCGGGGAATCCCTGCAACGAATGTGGCGCTGGCAACGCACTTCGCATCACCTGTCGAATGTACAAATCAAATTCACCGCAAATGACGAAGCCCTGGCAGGCAGCTATGTGCACGCATGGCACGAGCGCCCGGATGGATCGACAGCGACGATTTTCGGGCAGTACAGGGACCGGTTAGTGCGTATCGATAATTGCTGGCGAATCGCCGAGCGCCGCATGGAGATGAACGGATGCGATTCCGGCTTCAAGGTGAACATCCATCCTTTCGAGAGAATCTCCGCGCCGCCGGGCTGGATCGCGCCCGACATAGACAGGAAAGACTGACATGTCGAGGGAATCAGAGGGCGCGAGCGCGATCAGCTTCGAGTTCGAGGGCCGCGAGATCCAGTGCCGTACCGGCGTGTCGGTCGCTGCAGCACTTGCCGGCGCCGGCGAATTTGGACTCCGGGCACCAGGTGACGGGGACGAGCTTCGAGGCGTTTTCTGCGGCATGGGCGTGTGCCAGGAGTGCCGGGTGAGCATCGATGGAGAGCACGGGATGCTCGCTTGCATGACCACTGCGAAACCGGGCATGCAGATTCGCCGCGACCATCTTCCCAATGTGAGAGGAAGCAGCCGCGGCGGCGGCGATACGGGCGAGCGCAACGCAGTGCTTGAACCCGAACTGCTCGTTATCGGCGGGGGCGCAGGAGGCCTGACCGCAGCATCGATCGCGGCGGAAGCGGGCGTGGACGTCGTGCTGCTCGATGAACGCACTGCAGGCGGCGGGCAATATTTCAAGCAGCCTGTGGACGAGAGTCTGCTGCCGGCATCGCTGTCCGGCGACAGGCAGATCGCCGGCGGCGGGAAACTTGTGGAACGTGCGATGCGTTCCGGTGCGCGGATTATCAGTGGGGCCCAGGTATGGGGAGCATTTGCGCCCGCCGAATTCGGCGTTTTGGACGACAGTGGGAGCACGGTCTACAGACCCCAAAGAACGATTGTCGCGACAGGGGCATACCAGGGTGGTTTGCCCGTGCCGGGCTGGACACTGCCCGGAGTAATGACGACGGGAGCAGCGCAGGGCTTGCTGCGGAACTACGGCACTATTCTCCCGGGCCGTATTGTCATCGCCGGTAATGGACCGCTGAACCTGCAAATCGCATCCGAACTCAAGGCCGCGGGCGCCGATGTCTGCCTGGTTGCGGAACTCGCCGATGCCAGTCCTGCGAGCTGGATCTTGAATGGCCTCAAAATGGCATACAACGTGCCCGGGCTTGTAGCCGATGGCATCGGGTACCTGCGCCATTTGCGCAGGTCGGGCGTGCCGGTGCGATTCGGCGCGGGTATTGCGGCGATCAGGAAATCGAAGCATGGCCTGGAAGCGGATATCGGACCAGTCGGCGCGGATCGAAGCCAGCAGTTCGACACGATCGAGGCGGATGTCATTTGCGTCGGCTATAGCTTTCAGCCGCGCAATGAGATTCTTCGTTGCCTCGGATGTCGACACAGTTTCGACGAGGCGCGTGGCTTTCTCGTGACGCAGAGAAGCGAGGAGTGTGAGACCACGGTACCGGGGGTGTACGCTGTCGGCGATTGCACGGCCCTGAGCGGCGCACCGGCCGCGATGCAGGATGGCGTCACGGCAGCGGTCGCAGTCGTACGGTCACTCGATTACGGTGTATCCGCGCATCATGAAAGCGAACTGCGGCGCGCTTTGCGCGAGCGCCAGCGCCACCGTGCATTTCAGTCCGCCCTCTGGACTCTGTTTGCAGCACCGCGCCCAACGACACGACTTGCGCAGGCGGACACGGTAATTTGCCGTTGCGAGAATGTGACGCTCGGCGATGTTGAGGCCGCCCTGGGGGACGGCGCCGCGTCGATGGGCGGCATCAAGCAGCGTACGCGTCTGGGAATGGGTCCGTGCCAGGGCCGGTATTGCGCGTCGATCACCGCTGAACTGCTTGCGGAGCGCAGTGGCGAACCAGTTGGCGAATTCTCTTTTTTTGCGCCGCGCCCACCGTTGAAGCCGATCCGAATCGGGGACATTTTGGCCAACAGCAAGACATCATCACCGTGAAACTCGTGACCAACAGGATTACAACGTGACTGCAGAACCACCGAAACCGGGAGACATTCCCGCACTGGCCGATATCGATCGCCGCTACAGCTTCCACCCGTTCACGGCATTGGCGCAACACGAGCAGCATGGTCCCCCCGTTGTCATGGTGAAGGGTGAAGGCGTCTGGCTGGAGGACTCGGCGGGCGGGCGCTACATAGATGGCATGGCCGGCCTGTGGTGCGTCAACGTTGGCTACGGCCGTAAGGAAATTGCCGACGCGCTTCGACGCCAGGCCGGGACTCTTGCCTACTATCACAGTTTTTCGTCCATGGGCAGCGAGATGCCCGCGCTCCTTTCCCAGAGACTCATCGAGAGCGCGCCAGTGCCTATGTCCAAGATCTTTTTCGGCAATTCCGGCTCGGATGCGAATGACACACAGGTCAAACTCGCGTGGTATTACAACAATGTCCGGGGCAAGCCGAAAAAGAAAAAGATCATCGCAAGGCATCGCGGCTACCACGGCGTGACGATAATGTCCGGCGGAATGACGGGGCTTCCGGGCGTACATGCCGGGTTCGATCTGCCTCTTCCCTTCGTCAAGCACACGCTTGCGCCGCACCGGCTCTGGGAGGGGCACGGCCTCAGTGACCCGGAGTTTGTCGACAAACTTGTCAAGGACCTGGAGCAGCTGATCGAGGCCGAAGGAGCCGACACGATTGCAGCCATGATCCTGGAGCCGGTGATGGGGGCCGGCGGAGTCGTCGTTCCGCCACCTGGATATCATCAGGCGATTCAGGAAGTGCTCACGAAGAACGATATTCTGCTGATCGCAGATGAGGTGATTTGCGGTTTTGGCCGGCTCGGCCATATGTTCGGCAGCGAAGCACTCGACCTGCATCCGGACCTGATCACAATTGCGAAAGGCGTTACGTCGGCATACTTCCCTCTGTCCGGCGTGTATGTTTCAGAGAAGGTCTGGCGGACGGTCGTCGAGGGCGAGAGCCGGTTTGGCGTATTTGGCCATGGCTACACGTATACCTCGCATCCCATTGGGGCTGCCGCCGCCATGGCCAATCTCGACATCATCGAGAAAGAGAATCTCGTTACAGCGGCCGGCGAGAAAGGTGAGTATCTGCATCGGCAGCTGCAAGACGCTTTCGCCGACCATCCGCTCGTGGCCGAAATAAGAGGGTTCGGCTTGATTGGCGCGGTCGAGCTCGTCGCCCGGAAAGATCCGCCGCAGGCATTCGATCCAAAGCTGACCGTAGCCGTCCGTGTTGCAAAAAGGGCCCTGCAGTCCGGCGTTCTTACACGCGCGTTGCCGGCTGCCGACACGCTGGCCTTTTCGCCGCCGCTGATCATATCGGAGCGGGAAATCGATACGCTCGTGGGCACGGTCAGGTCGGCCGTCGACGATATTCAGTCGGAGCTGCTCGATAACGGAGACTGGAAGCGCTGACGACGGCACCGGAGCTGTCTGCATCGCACCATGGAGTCGAGGAGTAGGCCATGATTGAAGCGTTTGTTCGTTGCCGATATGCGGTTCTGTTCGTTGTTCTGCTTATCACCATTGATTTGTCGCCGGCGGCTGTGTCCGGGCATGCTTCGCGAGAAGACTTGACGAATATCTTCCTGGCGGTTCGTGAGCTTCGCGAGCCGCGCCTGATCCATGGCGTGCCGGATTACTCGGCCAGTGCCGTCGAGACACAAAAAGCCAGGCTGGCGAAGCTGCGATCACGTTTCGACGCACTCGAACCAACAGCGTGGCCGGTCCATGATCAGGTCGACTACCTTATCGTGCGCTCCGAACTGGATATGCTCGATTACGGCCTGCGCGTATATCGTGCAACGTCACGCAGTCCGAATTTCTATCTTTCGTCCATCTCGTCATTCGGAATGTCCAGTGGCGCGACGCTGAGCAAACTCGGGCAACTGGTGCAGCAGCCGCCGCCATTCGATGAGCTTCGCGCGCGCGAAATCCTGGAGCACATGCGGAACATCCCGCGAATACTGGAGCAAGCCAAGCGCAATTTGACCGAACCGACCCGGCAGATGTCCCGATGGGCCCTGGCATCGCTCGTGAATGCAGAGCAGAACAGCCGGGCATTCGCCGATGGGCTCAGCGAGCATTTTCCGCCGCATCTCGTCGGCGAACTGCACTCGAGAGCAACGGCGATGGGAGTGGCGTTCGACGATTATCGAGTGTGGATCGAGGAACGCTTGCCGACCATGGAAAGCGCGCAGCCGATCGGCCGAGAGATGTACGACTGGATTCTGCGGCGAATCTGGCTACTGCCGTACGATGCCGAGGACATCCTTCGCATCGGAGAACGGGAATACGCCCGCCTGGTGTCGTTCTCATTATTCGAGGAGGCGCGGAACCGGGAGTTGCCGGCTCCGCGCAAGTCGGACACAACGGCCGAGTATGCGGCCAGGACCGAAGCCGACGCGAAGGCTATTCGCAAGTTCCTCGCGAACAGACGCGTGCTCACGGTCCCCGATTACGTAGGACCTTACGAGCGTACGTCGATGCCCGCCTATATCCAGGCGTTCCCGCTGTGGGCCGGGCTGAGCGGTTACAGGACACCGGGTAACGGCGTCGTCAAATACTCGGTGCCGGAGGATCATCCCTACACCCAGACCTACTGGGAGTCCGTCATGCGTGTTGATCCGAGCACAAACATCTTTCACGACGGCATCCCGGGACACCACATGCAGGGCGTCGTGTCGGCGCGCCACTCGTCGCCGATTCGCGCGCGGCACCGAGATCGTTTCAAAAGCGAGGGATGGTCGACTTACTGGGAAGAGACGGCCGTTCAGCTGGGCTTCTATGACGATCGTCCGAAAAGTCGCGAGCTCATCTACAATTTCCTGCGGCTGCGCGCAATGCGGGTCATTGTGGACGTAAAGATGGCCTTGGGCGAGATGAGTGTTGACGAGGCGACGGCAGCCTTGATGAGCATTCCCATGGATCGCCGCATTGCGAGCGAGGAAGCCGATGACTTCTTCGCCGCGCCGACAGGCGGAATCGTCTATCTGATCGGGAAAACGCAGATCGAGGAATTACTCGGCGAGCGGCGCCAGCAATCCGGTAGCGAGTTCAGCCTGCAGCATTTCCACGATGACCTGCTTGCCGCAGCCTGGGTGCCGATCGAATTGACGCGAGCGGAGATGACCGGTGCCGGCGAGGAAGTCCTGCGCATGATTGACGACCGGACACCCATGCCGTGGTGAGCCGCATCTCTCCGTCCAAGACGCCAGCAGCCGCGGCGCTGTTGCTTTGCCTGTCATCGGACAACTGCCCGGCCGATGAGTCAGCGCTTATCGAGAGCGAAGTCGAAAGTTTCCGGGTCGAGAAGATTGCCGACGGCTTGCAGATCCCGTGGGCGATCGCGTTCCTGCCGGACGGGGATGCGCTCGTCAGCGAGCGGGCGACCGGCCGGATCGTCCGGGTCGACCTCGAGACCGGTGCGATCTTGGCACTGAGCGGAGGTCCGGACGACGTATTCATTAAAAACAATGGAGGCATGCTGGATGTCGTGCTGCATCCGGTTTTTTCCAGTAATCGTCTTGTCTACTACTGCTATACGGCCGGCAATGACGAGATGAGCACGATGGTTGTCGAACGAGCGAGGCTGGATGGTGAGCAATTGACGGATCGCGAGCGGATATTTGCAGCGCTGCCCTGGTACCACAACTCGATAGTCTACGGCTGCCGGTTGGCGTTCCGGGACGAATTCCTGTTCGTCACTATGGGCGATCGCTGGGATCTGCGGCACCTGTCGCAGAGTCCGGGAACACACCTCGGCAAGGTATTGCGCTTGCACCACGACGGCAGCGCGCCGAAAGACAACCCCTACGTCGATTTGCCCGGAGTAATGCCCGAGGTCTTCAGCCTCGGCAACCGCAATGCACAGGGACTGGTGGTGCACCCGACGACAGGCGATCTCTGGGAACACGAGCATGGCCCGAAGGGCGGTGACGAGATCAATATCATCGAGGGGGGACGAAATTATGGCTGGCCGGTTATCACGTACGGCGTGGAGTACAGCGGCGAACCGGTCGGTGAGGGACTGAGGGAGAAAGAAGGCATGGAGCAGCCGATTCATTACTACGTGCCGTCGATTGCTCCGTCCGACATGTTCTTCTACACCGGCGAGGCGTTTCCTGGCTGGCGCGGCAATCTTTTTCTCGGCGCGCTTGCCGGCGCGCATCTCAATCGCCTCGTTGTCGGGGAGCGCAAGGTCTTACATGAAGAGCGCCTGCTGGAGGATCGTGGCTGGCGTGTCCGCATGGTCGGGCAGGGTCCGGACGATCTCATCTATCTTGGCGTGGACTCCGGCGGTCTTTACCGGCTGGTGCCGGACGGCGCGGAGCCGTGATCGTGTGCACGGCTCGCAGTCGGCCGCAAATACTTACCCTGGTCTTTTCCTTTTCGTTCGCCTGGGCGAATGCTGCAGGCCAGTCCCTGCCCAGTTACCCGCCGCCCCGCGAGGGGATTGCGCCCGCGGTAGCAACGCTGAATGTCGATTCAGACATGCTGACTACGGGCGCTGCCGTCTTCGCGGAGCGGTGCAGCACCTGCCATGGAGCCGACGGCGCAGGCGGCGGCGCGCTTTGGTCCGAGCTGAGCGAAAAACCCAAGGACCTGCGCGATGCCTCGCTGATGAATCCACTGTCGGATATGCGTCTGGCGAACATTGTGAGTTATGGCGGCTTCGAGATGCCGGCATTCGCCGATATTCGCGGCAAACGACTGATCGCACTTGTCGCATTCGTCCGCTCATTGAGCATTCCGAAGCTGCGCGAAATCGAGTTGCAACCACTGACGCAGGGATCGATTACCGACTACACGCCAGTAACCGACGCGATGCTGCGAGACCCGGATTCGGACGACTGGTTGATGTATCGGCGCACATATGATGCCTGGGGATACAGTCCTCTTGCCGGGATCAACAAGAATAACGTCGCTTCGCTGCGGCTCGCCTGGTCGCTGGCGATGCAGCCAGGTGAGCAGGAGACCACGCCGCTCGTTTATGACGGCGTGATGTATATCGCCCATCCGGGCGATGTCATTCAGGCGGTCAACGCTACCAACGGCGACCTGATCTGGGAGTACCGCCGCGATAAAGTGGAGTCGGGAAAAACGCGCATTCGGAATATCGCAATATATGAAGACAAGATTTTCCACGTCAGCAAAGGTGACGCACACCTGGTTGCCGTAGATGCGCGGACCGGGGAACTGGCCTGGGAGGTGCCAATCGACGGAAGCGTGTCATCGGGCCCGATCGTCGCCGATGGAAAAGTCATCAGTGGCCGCTCCTGTTCGCCCGTCGATGGTCCCGAAGCGTGTTACATAGCGGCCTACGATCCGGATGACGGCGAGGAAATCTGGCGTACCGGCACAATCGTTCGTCCGGATGAGCCCGGCGGCGACAGTTGGGGCGAACTTCCATACGAAGAACGGCGGCACGTGGGAGCCTGGGGCGTCGGCAGCTACGATCCCGCGCTGGACCTTATTTATTGGGGCACATCGGTCCCGGCGCCCTCACTGGAGCGCGTGCGTGGCACGCCGGGCGGAGACGTACTCTACTCGAATTCGACCCTCGCACTTGATGCGGGCAGCGGGACGATTGCGTGGTACTACCAGCATTTACCGAGAGACAACTGGGACCTCGATCATGTCTTCGAGCGCTTTCTGCTCGATACCGTTGTCCAGCCGGATCCTGACAGCGTCCCGTGGATCAATCCCGGAGCGCCAGTCGGCGAACTGCGCAAAGTCGTAAGCGGCATTCCGGGCAAGACAGGAATTGTCTATACGCTGAGTCGTGAATCGGGAGAGTTTCTTTGGGCAAGACCCACCCTCAACCAGAATGTTGTCACCCACATTGACCCCGCAAACGGCCGCGTGCACGTAAACGAGGACCTTATCGTCGACGCTTTCGAGGAAATCCTGGTCTGTCCGGCCAGGTCCGGCGGAAAAAACTGGCCGGCCGGTGCCTACAGTCCGGGGACCGGCCTGATGTATCAGCCACAGCAGAATCTCTGCATGCTGCATACAGGCAATACGGCGCACGCGACACCGGAAGAGGTGTACGCGTCGTCCGTGGTTTTTGTCGAAGATCCGACTATCGAAGACAATCCATATCCTGTCGGACGCGTGGATGCCGTTGCGATGAGCAGCGGGCGGACGGCCTGGACTCACCAGCAACGCGCCGGGATGATCAGTGGCCTCGTGGCGACCGGCGGCGGACTCGTGTTTGGTGGCGATGCGAACCGGCGCTTCAAGGCATTCGATGATCAAACGGGCGAAGTGCTCTGGGAGACGATAGTCAGCGGGCCAGTCACGGGCCACCCGATCAGTTACGCTGTCGATGGCCGGCAGTACATCGCCGTCCCGGTTGGCGGCGGGACGGCGGAACCGGAGCGGCGGGTACTATCCATTCACCCGGAGATCAAGCCGAGCCGGGGTATCAACGCTTTGTTCGTTTTTTCGCTCGGGGAAAACAGGACCGGAGAAGACGCAAAACCTTGACGGCAAAATCAATTCTTGCAAAGCAACACCGTTTGCCCGTATCGGTCGCTCCCATGATGGACTGGACGGACCGGCACTGCCGTTACTTCATGCGGCTGCTGAGTCCGGGCGCATTCCTGTACACGGAAATGGTGACCGCAAATGCAATTCATTTCGGCGATGCAGATGCCCTGTTGCGCTACGACGCGGCAGAACATCCCGTTGGCGTTCAGCTCGGCGGTTGCGATCCGCGCCTCATGGCCGAGGCGGCGCAGAAATCAGCATCAATGGGCTACGACGAAATCAACATCAATGTGGGCTGCCCGTCGGACCGCGTTCAAAGCGGAGCTTTCGGTGCCTGCCTGATGGCTACACCGAAAGTCGTTGCCGACTGCTACAGGGCAATGCAGGCAGAAGTGGATGTGCCGGTAACCGTGAAGACCCGTATCGGTATCGACGACGAGGACAGCGAGCAGTTTCTGCTGCGTTTTGTCGATACGGTAGCGGCAGCAGGTTGCCGCAAGTTCATCGTGCACGCGCGCATTGCGATTCTGGAGGGCCTGAGCCCCAAAGAAAATCGTACGGTCCCGCCGCTGAATTACGATCGTGTATATCGCCTGAAGCAGACGCATCCCGAGCTCGACATAGTGCTGAACGGCGGTATCAAGACGATCGAGCAGGTGGATACGGCATTACGGCATGTCGATGGCGTGATGATCGGGCGGCAGGCGTATCACCACCCGTATTTTCTCGCTGAGCTCGAGCAGCATTTCGATCCGCAACGCACACCGCCCGACAGGCGCGAGGTAATCGAGCAGATGATTACTTACGTGGAGTCAGAACTGGGTCACGGCGAACGGCTTGGGCGGATCACGCGCCATATTGTAGGGCTGTTTTCCGGACAGCCCGGTGCGAGGGCGTGGCGGAGGTACATCAGTGAACATGCGTATCGCGAGGGAGCCGGTGTCGACGTTATTCTCGCGGCTATGGATGCCATGCCCGATGCGGCATAGAATGGCCGATTCGACTACCTTGAGGAGCCAGTAAACGCCAATGAGCGCGAAACCTGTAAAAAAAGGCAAGAAGCCGACGATGGCAGAGCAGGCCGACATTCACGAACTGTATGAAGAGTCGGTGCAAAACGTCGAAAACGAAGTGCAGTTCCTGCAAACCACGTTCCGGGAATTGACCGGCCGGACGGCCTATCTGTTCAGGGAAGACTTCTGCGGGACAGCGAGTGCCTGCTGTGAGTGGGTTCGCCAGGGCAATGAGTTCCAGGCGATAGGCATCGATATCGACCCCGAGGTGCTGGAGTGGGGCCGCAACAATCGCATCGCGCGCCTGTCGCCCGAGGACCAGGCCCGCGTCAGCCTGATCGAGTCCGACGTCCAGACCGTCGAGACGCCGAAGGTCGATATCCTGGCGGCGTTCAATTTCAGTTACTGGATCTTCGAAGAACGCGCCCAGATGGTTAACTACATGCGTCGCTGCTATGACGCTTTGAAAGACGACGGCGTGCTGTTCATGGACATGTTCGGCGGGCCTGAATCCTTCGAGGAGACGAAGGAGAAGACCAAGTACGACGGATTTACGTACATCTGGCACCAGGCGCAATTCCATCCGGTCACGAATCACATGCAGTGCTACATTCACTTCAGATTTCCGGATGGATCAAAAATCAAGAAGGCATTCAGCTATGCCTGGCGCCTCTATACGGCACCGGAGCTTCGCGACATGCTCCTGGAGGCCGGATTTGGCAAGGCTACGGTGTACTGGGAGGGCGAGGATGAGGACGGCGAGGGCAATGGTGAGTTCACGCCGGACGAAAAGGGAGAGGCAGACCTCGCCTGGATAGCGTATATTGTGGCCGAGAAATAGAAGCTATCTTCTTCAAAAATAGACGCTTTTTGAGGAACACAGGCGAATAATGGCTAAGGATCTTGAAGTCGCAATTCTGTTTGCGGACGTTGTCGGCAGCACGCAGCTGTACGACAAGTTCGGCGATACCAAGGCCAGCCAGACCGTCGCAGATTGTCTCGAAGTCATGAAAGAGGCAACCCATCAGTTCAATGGCACGGTCATAAAGACCATCGGCGACGAAGTGATGTCGACATTCGGCACCGTGGAAGAGTCGATGGGTGCCGCGGTGATGATGCAGACGCGCATTTCGGCCGACAACAAAAAAGAAGACCGGATCCCGGTCTCAATACGCATCGGATGCCACTACGGTCCCGTAGTGCAGGAGCAGAACGATATTTTCGGTGCTGCCGTGCACACGGCCAATCGAATGACGTCTCAGGCCAAGGCGCGGCAGATCGTCATTTCGGGCGAGACCGTCGCAAAGATGAACGACAAGCTCAAGGAACAGACGCGGCAGATCGACGTCGCAACCGTGCGCGGCAAACTCGACGAAATTGCCTTGTATGAACTGCTCTGGAATCCTGACGAGGCGACCAGCATGTTGCCGACCATCGAATGGGAAAATGAGGAGCGCAAGGCATCGAGGCTCGTGCTGAGCTTTCGCGACCAATCCATCGAGATCTCCGACAAGCTCAAGAGTGTGATCATGGGCCGGGCGGACGACAACGACCTCGTCGTCAAAGGCAACCTGATCTCGCGCATCCACGCCAAGGTGGAAAAGCGCCGCGGCAAGTTCATGCTCGTGGACCAGAGCACCAACGGAACATTCGTCCAGAATCTGCAGGGCGAGGAAACCTTCGTGCGTCGTGATAATACCGAGCTCAAAGGCGAGGGTACTATCGGGCTCGGCAAAGCCGAGGGCCCCGGCGGCTCACTCGCGATTCACTACAAGACCATCGACTAAGAGGCTTTCGCGAGTTGCTCCGCCATCATTTGCTGCTGATGGCGCAATTCCTCCGGCACGTGCTCGCCGAACTTCTGCAGATAGTCGGCAAAGTGCTTGTTTTCAGTGCGCCAGTGCGCGACGTCGATTGAGGTCAGCTCATGCATGGCGTCGTCACTGATGTCGAGGCCCGTCGTGTCGATGCCACCTTCATCGGGCAAATAGCCGATCGGCGTATCTTTCGCGCCGATTCGGCCCTCGACGCGGTCGATAATCCAGCGCAGCACGCGCAGGTTCTCGCCGAATCCGGGCCAGATGAAGTTGCCATCTTCATCCTGGCGGAACCAGTTGACGCCGAAAATCTTCGGCAGCTTGTCGGTGCGATTCTCGAATGACAACCAGTGTGCCCAGTAGTCGCCGAAGTTGTAGCCGCAAAACGGCTTCATCGCCATCGGGTCGCGGCGTATCTTCCCGACCTCGCCGACGGCAGCGGCTGTCAGCTTGGAGCCGATGCTCGCGCCTATGAGCACACCGTGCCGCCAGTCTCTGGCTTCATAAACCAGCGGCGTCACCGTCGAGCGCCGTCCGCCGAAAACGATAGCGGATATCGGCACTCCTTCGGGTGCCTCGGCGAGCTCGGAGTAACTCGGGTTATTCGTTGCTGCCACCGTGAAACGCGAATTCGGGTGCGCCGCCGGGCCGCTTTCAGGGTCGTATTCGTTGCCGCGCCAGTCATAAGCAGGCTCGCCGACGCCTTTACCTTCCCACCAGGGCTTGTTGTCTGCCGTGCGCCCGACGTTCGTGAAGATTGCGTCGCGGCGGATCATGTCGAACGCGTTCTTGTTGGTCTTTTCGTTCGTGCCGGGCACGACGCCGAAATAACCGGATTCCGGGTTGATGGCCCGGAAGCTGCCATCTTCCCCGAGATGCAGCCACGCGATGTCGTCGCCGAGAGTCCAGATTTTCCAGCCCGGCAGCGATTCCGGCGGAATCAGCATGGCGAGGTTCGTCTTGCCGCAGGCTGACGGCAGCGCGCAGGCAATGTAGTGAGTCTCGCCCCGCGGGTTTTCGACACCGACAATCAGCATGTGCTCGGCCAGCCAGCCTTCCGTACGCGCCTGGTAGCTCGCTATGCGCAGGGCATGGCATTTCTTGCCGAGCAGGGCATTGCCGCCATAGCCCGAGCCTATGCTCTTGATCGAGAGTTCCTCGGGGAAATGCATGATAAATCGCTTCTCGGGATCCAGGTCGCCTGTCGAGTGCAGGCCCTTCACAAAACTACCTTCCCGTTCTATGCGAGCCAGCGCCCGGGCACCCATGCGTGTCATGAGCTTCATATTGGCGACGACGTAGGCACTGTCGGTGATCTCCACGCCGCAACGGGCATAGGGTGAGTCGATCGGACCCATGCAATAGGGAATGACGTACATCGTCCTGCCTTTCATTGCCCCTTCGAACAGTGCATCGACTTTTGCGTGAGCCTCGGCCGGGCTCATCCAGTTGTTGTTCGGGCCGGCATCCTCCGGCCTCTCGGTGCAGACGAAGGTCAGGTGCTCTACGCGAGCAACATCCGATGGGTCCGACAAATGCAGGTAGCAGTTCCTGTATTCGTCCTGATCGAGCGGCGACATCGTGCCGTCGGCTACCATCGCGTCGATCAGTTGCTGGTATTCATCGTCGCTGCCGTCACACCAGTGAATCTCTTCGGGCAGCGTACGCGAGGCGACTTCGTCCACCCATTCCTTGAGGGTCGAAAGGCTTGTCGTCATTGAATATCTCTGGGTTTGGAGGCTGAATGATGTCCGCACTGTGTTTTGAAGCGCAATTATACTCGTGAGTTCTCACGGAACCACCCTTTTCGAGTTGCCGCGGAAGCGTGTAATCTCCCGAGCGTGACAGAACTAGCGGAATTCTTTGGGGCGGGCAGCCCTTTGAAGAGGCTGTTGCCCGGTTTTCAGCCGCGCGCCGGGCAGGCGTGGATGGCGGAGGCGATTGCCGAGACAATTGCCGGTCTCGACAAGCTCATTGTCGAAGCCGGAACCGGGACCGGCAAAACCTTCGCGTATCTGCTACCGGCCCTGCTGAGCGGGCGAAAAACAATTATCTCTACCGGCACGAAAGCGCTGCAGGATCAGTTGTATCATCGCGATCTTCCGCTGATTGGCCAGGCAGTCGGTCGCCCCGTAACCACGGCGCTTCTCAAAGGGCGGGCGAATTATCTTTGCCTCGAGCGCCTCGACCACATTGCCGAAGTCGCTGAGACACTGCTGGATGACCTGAACGCGGTGCGTGAGTGGCGACATCGCACCGACAGTGGCGACATCGCGGAACTGACGGAGGTGACGGAGGATTCCCGCATCTGGCCGCTCGTTACTTCGACGTCCGATAACTGTCTTGGACAGAAGTGCCCGGCTTATTCGGATTGCCACGTCGTCAAGGCCAGGCGAGCGGCGCAGGAGGCCGATCTCGTCGTCGTGAACCACCATCTGCTGCTGGCGGACCTGGCGATGAAAGAGGAAGGCTTCGTCGAGTTTTTGCCCGGCGCAGAGGCCGTCATCCTCGACGAGGCGCACCAGATCCCCGATCTCGCGGTGCAGTTCTTCGGCGTCGCCGTCGGCTCGAGAGAGCTGGAGCGGCTTGCTGACGAGACGCGCGCTGCGACAATGTCCGTTCAGCAACCCGAGCTGCAGCGTCGCATCGACAATCTGCAGACGGCCATTCGTGTCCTTCGTGCCGAGTCTCCGCGTCAGGAGGGGCGCCATCAACTGGACGAAGTCATCGCCGACATTCGCGAGCCGCTGCAGCAGCTGCAGCTGGCACTCGGCGAGCTGAATACGGCGATCGCCGAGTTCGCGGACGCATCCGTGGAACTCGAGGGCATACACGAGCAGCTCGTTGGCGTCATCGAAAGGCTGAGCTTGCTTACGAGTGCGGATACCTGGGACGGCCTGCGCTGGGTCGAGATCAATTCACGCAGCCTGCGTATCCACCTGACGCCGCTGGACGTGTCGGCCACGCTGAACGGCCTGATCGACAACGGCCATCAGGCCTGGGTATTTACGTCCGCGACGCTTGCGGTCGGCGAGGACTTTTCGCATTTTGCGTCACGAATGGGACTCAGCGACGTAACGGGCCTGACTTTTCCCAGTCCTTATCCCGTCGAACAGAACGGACTGGTTTACTTGCCTCCGGGTTTGCCGCAGCCCTCCGAGTCCGGACACACGGATGCCGTGCTGGAGTCGGTTACACCGCTGCTCGACATGATGTCAGGCGGCATGTTCTGCCTGTTCACGAGCCATCGCGCCTTGAGTGCGGCGAAGAAGTGGTTCCGGACCAACAAGAAGTGCCTGGGAGGACGAATGCTGCTGGTCCAGGGCAGCGCGCCGCGCGACGATCTGTTGCGCCGATTCCGGGACGCCGGTGATGCTGTTCTGCTCGGAACCGGGAGTTTCTGGGAGGGCGTCGATGTGCGCGGCCCGGCGCTGACGATTGTCGCTATCGACAAGCTGCCGTTCGCGTCGCCGGCGGATCCGCTCCTCATGGCCCGCCTCGAGTTTATCCGCCGCGAAGGCGGCAACGGATTTACGGGCCACCAGTTACCGCAGGCTGTGCTGGCCCTGAAACAGGGTGCGGGGCGTCTTTTACGTGACGAAAACGATTATGGCGTCATCGTGCTCTGCGATCCGCGTATCACGGGCAAGGGCTACGGATCGATGTTCCTGAAAGCGCTGCAGCCCATGCCGGTGACCTCGGACGTGCAGCAGGTGGCAGCGTTTCTCGCGGCACATGAGAAGCATGGAGCCGTGGCGTGAAATTACTCGCCCTCGATACCTCCTCCGTTGCGTGTTCGGTCGCGCTGCAAACGGATGAAACCGTTCATGAACGGCACGAGGAGCAGCCGCGTGAACACACGCGCCTGCTGATGCCGATGATTCGCGAGGTTCTCGACGAGGCCGGGGTCGAGCTGGACGACCTCGATACCATAGTGCTCGGCAACGGTCCGGGTTCGTTCATCGGTATGCGCATTGCGGCATCCGTGGCGCAGGGTCTCGCGTATGGCAGTGGGCTTTCGATCGTGCCCGTGTCGTCGCTCGCTGCCGTTGCCGCACAGGTATTCGCGGACACGGATGCCGTCGAGGTCGCGGTGGCGCAGGATGCGCACATGAACGAAGTGTACCTGGGGTTCTTTCGCCGTGGCCCGCAGGGGCTGCCGGTCGGCATCGAGCCTGAGAGACTGCACGGCATGGAGCGCCTGGAGGGATTGGGCGACAGCAAGCCGCTTGCGGCGGGGTTCGGCTGGCAGCGCTATCCGGACCTGCTTGCCAAGAACTCGGATTTGCTGATTGGTGTCAGCGACGCCATGCACCCCAGGGCCCGGTTCCTGCTGCCGCTCGGTGCGGCGGCCTTCGAACGGGGCGAAGCGGTTGATCCCAAAGCACTGAGCCCGGCCTACCTGCGTCAAAAAGTCGCCGAAAAACCCGCGGCGAACCGGTAACCGAGCAGCGGACGAACAGGACAATGTCGCCGGTCTCGACAGTGAATCCCTTTGGCATTTACCGCCTCAGCGTGTCATCATCGCGCCTCTTGTTGCGTCGGCCGGCTCCGGCCACGGCGCCTGAGATTCCTGTTTTATAAAGCGATTAGCGTACTCGCGATTCTGTCATAAAAGTGAAATTTTTCTGTCACGGAGGCGTTACCGCGCTCCCGGAACGTGCCGATAAGTTTTTTCAAAATTACGGATCAATAACCATGAAGAAGATTGCCACCTTTACTTTCTTGGTCGCTGTGCTCTTGCCGGTATCGGCAATGGCCCAGGATGGCTCTGCGAGCTGGGCTGACCGAATCAAGTTCAAGGGGGACTTTCGACTGCGACACGAGAGTATTGATGAAGAGGGCGAGGCGGGCAGGGATCGGCAGCGCTTTCGCACGCGCTTCGGTCTGTCCGCCGCGGTGACGCCGGATATCAAGTTCGTGCTGCGACTCGCAACGGGCGGCGACGACCCCGTTTCGACAAACCAGACCTTTGATGGCAGTTTCTCGACCAAGGATATCGGCATCGATCAGGCGTACGTTGACTGGAAGGCGAACGACAATCTCAATGTCTTTGCCGGCAAGATGAAGAATCCTCTTTTCAGGGCCGGCAAGGCGCCGCTCATCTGGGACAGCGACCTGAACCCGGAAGGTCTTGCGGCCACCTACAAGAATGGCAACTTCTTTGCGAACGCCGGACTATTCTCCGTCGAGGAGCGTTCGTCGGACGACGATTCGATGCTCTACGCTGTCCAGGCAGGTGGCGAGTTCCCGATCGGCGAGAACGTGAAGCTGACTGTCGGCGCGGGCTACTTTGCCTACACCGACACGATCGGGTTCGAGCCCTTCTACAACGGCAGGGCCAAAGGCAACACGGTCGATATCGACGGCAACTACGTCTATGAGTACAAGGACACTGAGCTATTTGCCCAGCTGGACACCAGGGTCGGCGACCTGCCGCTATCCGTTTACGCACAGTGGGTGCGGAACGGTGAAGTCAGTGTCGAGGATACGGCCACGGCTTTCGGCGCCAGGATCGGCAGCGCTAAGTCGAAGGGCGACTGGGAAGCCAGCTGGACCTACATGGACGTCGATGCTGATTCCGTTATCGCTACTTTCAACGACTCGGACTTCGGCGGTGGCGGTACCGATTCGTCGGGCCACCTGTTCAATACCAAATACGCCGTTTCCGAGCGTGTCAGCCTCGGTGGAACATTCTTCGTCAATGATGTCGACCGATTCCAGGGTACGGAGCACGATTATGACCGCTTGCAGCTTGACGTCGAATTCAAATTCGAGTGACATGTACTCAGTAACTTCGTTCGATTGTAGCGAAAACGCATGACCATTCCTGACCGGCGAGTCCTGAACCTGGCAGGCTTTCTTGCCTGCGCCGGCATGATGGGCTTCGCGCTCTATGCCCAGCACATACTGCTGCTGGATCCGTGCCCGCTCTGCGTGCTCCAGCGCGTCGCCGTCATCGGCCTCGGCGCCGTATTTCTCGCCGCCGCGTTGCACAACCCTTCGGGATGGGGGAGGCGCGTCTACGCCGTATTGATGTTGCTGATCGCCGGCGACGGCATCGCAATTGCCGGCTGGCATGTGCACCTCCAGAACCTGCCGGCGGCCGAAGTGCCTTCCTGCGGACCCGGTCTCGATTACATGCTCGACAACTTCCCGCTTGGCGAGGCGCTGAGGATGGTGTTCGAGGGATCCGGGGAATGCGCGGAGGTCGTCTGGAGTTTCCTCGGCCTTTCGATGCCGGCCTGGGTATTCGTCTGCCTCGTCGTCCTCGGCACGGGCGGCATCTGGAATAACCTACGTAAGTAACAACACCATTACTCGCCTGTATATCGAGGTCAACGTGACGACATCGACGATACTCACGTGCTCGTTGACCTTGTGAATCGAGGCGTTGACCGGACCGAGTTCGACGACATCCGTCCCGGCGGGTGAGATAAATCGTCCGTCCGACGTGCCGCCACCTGTAGAAAGTTCCGGTTCCTGACCGGTCTCCGCCGCTACGGCGTGGACGACCGCATCGATCAACTCGCCGGGTTCGGTCAGAAACGGCTCGCCCGACAAGTGCCAGTCGAGCTTGTAGTCGATGTCATGTGCATCGAAAATCGAGTGGACCCTGGCTTTCAGGCTTGCGTGATCCCACTCCGTTGAATAGCGGAAGTTGAATCGCGCACAGAGCTCGCCCGGGGTCACGTTTGGAAAACCGACGCCGGCACGGAGATCCACGACCTGAAAGCTCGTGGGCGGGAAATGGTCATTGCCCTGGTCCCATTCGATCGTATGCAGCTCCGCAAGCACGGGTGCAAAGCGACCGATCGGATTGTCGGCAAGCTGAGGATAGGCAACGTGTCCCTGGACCCCGCCGACCGTCAGAATACCGCTCAAGGATCCGCGCCTGCCGATTCGTACGTTGTCACCCAGCTGCCTGTGACTCGAAGGTTCGCCGAGTACGCACCAGTCGATGTGTTCGCCCCGGTCCCGCAAGGCTTCGACCACCCTGAGCGTGCCGTCCCGCGCGCGTCCTTCCTCGTCGCTCGTGATCAGCAGGGCCAGGCTGCCGTCGTGGTCCGGGTGCGCTTCGAGAAATTCCTCCAGCGCGACGATCATCGCGGCGAGCCCGCTCTTCATGTCGGCCGACCCACGACCGTACAGCATCCCGTCTTTCAGAACGGGGTCGAACGGATCGGTGTGCCATTCGTCGTCGGCGCCGGGCGGAACGACATCGGTGTGCCCCGCAAAACAGAGTACGGGGCCGTTATCGCCGCGCCGCGCCCAGAGATTGGTGACGTCGCCAAAGCACATCGTGTCGCAGCGGAAGCCGAGCTGCTCTAGCCGGCCCGCCAGGATCTCCTGGCAGCCTGCATCGTCGGGCGTAACCGACCGGCGCCTGATCAGGTCCATCAGCAATTTGATGGTCGGATGCGCCTGCAAGTTATCGGCCGACTCTCTCATCAGTTCTCTGAATACTTTGTAATATATTGAATAATAAACAAAAAATAATTGATTATGCCTGCCTGTATCAGTGGCGTTTCGGGCAACACTCCTACAGGTCGTGTTTGTTGAGGAAGTTCCCGAAGCGTTCCTCTGAAAACCCGACTGCGATGAACTTGTCGGCCTCGAGCACGGGGCGTTTGATCAGCGTCGGGTTGTCGATCATCGTGGCGAGCGCTTTGTCCTTTGACATGTCGGCACGGTCGACTTCCGGAATCTTGCGCCAGGTCAGGCTGTGTTTGTTCAGCAGGCGCTCCCAGCCCAGCCGGTTGCCCCATCGCTCCAGCGTCTGTATATCGAGGCCGTCCTCCCGCAAATCGTGGAATCGAAACTCGATGTTGTGCTCATCGAGGTACTTTCTCGCGCGTCTGCAGGTATCGCAGCTCTTGATTCCGTATATCGTCAGCACTGTCTCTCGTCAGTCTGCATTTCGCAGTAATTCGTTGATGCTCGTCTTGGCGCGCGTCTGTTCGTCAACATGCTTCACGATAACGGCGCAGTACAATGCGTAATTTCCGTCGGCGGAGGGCAGGCTGCCCGGGACGACAACGGATCCCGCGGGGACTCGTCCGTAACTGATCTCGCCGGTCGTCCTGTCGTAAATGCGCGTACTCTGGCCGATATACACGCCCATCGAGACAACGGAGCCTTTCTCGACCACCACGCCTTCGACGATTTCGGAACGCGCGCCGATGAAACAGTCGTCCTCGATGATGGTCGGCCCGGCCTGCACCGGTTCCAGCACGCCGCCGATGCCCACGCCGCCGGAAAGATGCACATTGCTGCCGATCTGGGCGCAGCTGCCGACGGTTGCCCAGGTGTCGACCATGGTGCCGGGACCGACATAGGCACCGATATTGACATAGCTCGGCATCAGCACGACGTCCGGAGCGACGAAAGCGCCGCGGCGGACTATCGCATCCGGCACGACGCGTACACCATCGTTACGAAAGTCATCTTCGGAGTAGTCCGCATATTTCATCGGCACCTTGTCGAAGAAGCGCGTGTATTCGCCTTCAATTACGCGGTTATCGTTCAGCCGGAAGCTCAGCAGCACGGCTTTCTTGAGCCATTGCCTTACCTGCCACTCGCCCTCGATCTTTTCGGCAACGCGGTGCTGGCCCGTGTCGAGCAAGTCGATCGCCGTTTGTACCGCATCGGCAAGCTGCTCCTGTTCCGCAGCGCTGGCCATGCGGCCGCCGGCCTCAAAGCCCTGGTCAATAATTTTCGCCAGTTCATCCATTTTTGTTGTCCAGCACCTCTATCAGTGTACCGCGCAACTGCTCTTTAGCGCCGTCGTCGAGCGGTGTGCCGTCGATGTGCGCAATATGGAACACGTCTTCCGCGCGTTCGCCGATCGTCACGATCTTGGCCGACGTAATATCAATTTCCTGGTTGACGAAGATCTGCCCGACCTTGCTGAGTAGTCCCGGCCGGTCCGCGGCTCTCAGCTCCATGACAGTATGGCCATCAGCAGGATTGTCGCTGAATTCGACGCTGGTTGCAGTCGTAAACATGCGGACCTGTCTCGGAGCTGCGCGAGTGACCTGGAGAATGGCGTCGTCGCTGGCGGTCAATACGCGCGTCAGCGAGCGCCGAATCTTGTTCATCCTCGACTCGTCGATGTCGAGACGCTTGTCCTGCTCCATAAAGATAAAGGTATCGAGGCTGTAGCCGTTGTCTATTGGCACGACACGGGCGTCGACGATGGTCATACCCAGTTCATCGAGAACAGCGGTCGCGTGCGCGAATGTGTGGTGCGCACGCGGCGTATAGAGGATGGCCTCGACGCCGTCACCCGCGGGTTGCCGGCGCACATCGAGCAAGCCGATTTCCGAGTCCGTGTCCGAGTCTGCGAGCCACTCGGTATGCCATACGATTTCCTCGGTCCGGTGTCGCAGGAAGTAATTGTCATTGAATATTTGCCAGACCGCATCCAATCGCGACTCACCAACGCCGGCGGCGAGCAGGTCTCCGCGCGCCTGCTCCTTTCTTTCGAGTATCAGCTGTTCGCGATCAACGGGATTTTCAAGGCCCCGCCGCAACGCGCGGTGCGTGAGTTCATAAAGATCGCGGAACAGAGTCGCTTTCCAGGAATTCCACAGTTTCGGGTTCGTTCCGCGCACGTCCGCCACCGTCAGCAAATAGAGATAATCGAGATGCGTCGTGTCGCCCACGGCGGACGCGAACTCGTTGACGACCTCCGGATCTGAAATGTCTTTTTTCTGTGCCGTCATCGACAGCAGCAAATGGTGGCGCACGAGCCACGCGACGGTGCCCGCTTCGTACCTGCTCAGGCCGTGCTCGAGGCAGAACGCTTCGGCGTCAACGGCGCCGAGTTCCGAGTGGTCCCCGCCGCGCCCTTTGGCAATGTCATGGAACAGGCCGCTCAAATAAGCGATTTCCGGCTTGTCGATCGTTTGCATGATGCGCGAGCAATGCGGGTACTCATGATCGAATCGCGATAACGCAAATCGGCGCAGGTTGCTGACGACGAACAGCGTGTGCTCGTCGACGGTGTAAGCGTGAAAGAGGTCATATTGCATGCGGCCGACGATGCGGCCGAACGCGGGGATGTAGAGGCCGAGCACGCCGTAGAGGTTCATGCGCCGCAGCTCGTGCGTCACGCCTTCGGGCGCTCTGAGTATCGAAAGGAACAGACGATGGTTGCGTGGATTCTGGCGGAACTCCTCGTCGATCAGGTAAAGATTGCGTTTGATCAGTCCGATCGTGTACGCGCTGACCCCGCGAACGTCCGGGTGCTGCTGCAACAACAGAAACAGCTCGAGCAGCGATGAGGGGTCGTTCGTGAACACCTGATCGGAAGTGGTCTGCAGGAAGCCATTCTTGACCTGGAACCTTTCGTTGAGTGGCGTGGGGCTGGCCGCGGGATCCATCAGGATCGCCTCTTCGAAAAGCTGCAAGAGCATTTCATTGATGCGGGAGAGCTCCATTACCGTGCGGTAATAACGCTGCATCATCTGTTCGACGGCAAGCGTATATGTCGCATCCTCATAACCCAGCATCTCGGCGAGTCTGGTCTGGTGGTCGAAAACGATGCGGTCCTCGCGGCGGCCGGTGAGGACGTGTAATGCGAAGCGGATACGCCACAAGAACGCCTGCCCCTCATTGAGGCGCCGCAGCTGGCCCTGTGTCAGGAAACGGTGCTCCACCAGTTCGCCGAGCGTCGCGACACCGAAGTGCCGTTTTGCGACCCAGCCGATCATTTGAATATCGCGAAGACCGCCGGGGCTGGCTTTGACATTGGGCTCGAGGTTGTAGGCTGTATCGTGGTAGCGGTGGTGACGTTCGATCTGCTCCCTGCGCTTTTCTTCGAAAAACTCCCTGGGCGGCCAGACGCGACCGGGGCCGATCGCCGTTTGCATCGCCTCGAACAGGGCAGGCGGGCCATCGAGCAAGCGGGCCTCGATCAGCGTGGTGGCGACGGTCAGATCGGCCCGCGCCTGTTCGAAGCACTGATCCACGGTGCGGACGCTATGGCCGATTTCGAGCCCGACGTCCCACAGCGCCGTCACGAAGTCGGAAAGTTCCGGCTCACAGCTCTCCGGCAGATCGTCCGGCAGCAGCAGCATGATGTCGATGTCGGAGCAGGGGTGCAGCTCGCCGCGTCCGTAACCGCCGACGGCCACGAGGCCGGCGATTTCGGCACAGTAGCTCGCGTGCGTGTGCCACAGGTGAACCAGGAGCCGGTCAATGACGGCGGCGCGCAGGTGCACGAGGTCAACGACGGACGCCCCCTGCAGGAAACGTTCCCTGATATTTTCGCTTACCGCCTGCAGCGCGTTGCGGCTGGACCCCGGTTCGCCCGATGCCAGGTGCCTGTCCAGGATGCCGATGGCAGGGTCGTCGGCGAAGGCGGCATCTGCGCTAGCGATCGGCAGCGCCAAGTGTCAGGACCTCGTAACCCGTGTCGGTGACCAGCACCGTGTGTTCCCACTGGGCGGACAGGCTGTGGTCCTTGGTCACCACGGTCCAGCCGTCCGGCAGCAGCCTCACCTGGCGCTTGCCCGCATTGACCATCGGCTCCACGGTCAGGGTCATCCCCGGCCTGAGTTCCATGCCTGTATTGGCCGTCCCGTAATGCAGAACCTGCGGATCTTCGTGAAACGCACGGCCAATACCGTGCCCGCAATACTCCCGCACGACCGAAAAACGGTTCTTTTCCACATACCGCTGGATTGCGGCTCCGACGTCTCCGAGGCGCTTGCCCGGCGCAAGCTCCTCGATGCCAAGCCACATGCCCTCGAAAGCGACTCTCGATAGCCGCTCGGCCTGTACGCCGGCCTTGCCGACGAAAAACATCCGGCTCGTGTCGCCGTGGAAACCGTCCTTGATGACGGTAACGTCGATATTGACGGCATCGCCCGATTTCAGGCGGCGCTCGCCCGGTATCCCGTGGCAGACCACGTGGTTCACGGAGGTGCAGACGGACTTGGGGAAACCGCGGTAATTCAGCGGCGCCGGCGTCGCTTCCTGAACCTCTGTGATATATTTATGACATATCTCATTGATTTCATTGGTAGTTATGCCGGGTTTCACGTAGTTGCCGATCATATCGAGCACGTCGGCAGCGAGTCGTCCGGCGACTCGCATCTTGTCCTGCTCTTCGGGCGTCTTGATTGTCACGTTCATCTTGATTCCAAAAGGGGTCAGAGCAGCGGCTCTGACCCCTGAAAACGGCGTTGTTGGCCGCGACCGGCTATGGTATAAAGCGCGCGCCCTTGAGGCAATTAATCCACACGTACGCCGACACATCGCGCTGGGTGCCCCACCGGAAAAGGGGTTGCGGGATGGGGTGTACGGAGGCCTAACCCGGAGTATTGAAATGGCAGACGTATCCATGCGCCAGATGCTAGAGGCTGGCGTGCATTTTGGTCACCAGACCCGCTTCTGGAACCCGAAGATGGCTCCCTACATCTTCGGCGAGCGCAACAAGATCCATATCATCAACCTCGAGAAGAGCCTTCCACTGGCTCGCGAGGCCTGCGCATTCGTCAAGGCAACGGTCGCCGATGGCGGCAAGGTGCTGTTCGTTGGCACCAAACGCGCAGCCCGCGATGCGATCCGCAATCATGCGGCTCGCGCCGGGATGCCTTTTGTCAGCTATCGCTGGCTCGGAGGCATGCTGACGAACTACAAGACCATCCGTCAGTCGGTCAAACGCCTGATGGTGCTGGAATCCATGGCCGAGGAAGGCGGATTCGAGGGCCTCACGAAGAAAGAAGTCCTCGGTCTCAACCGCGAGCAGGAAAAACTCGAGCGCAGCCTCGGCGGTATCAAGGATATGAAGTCGCTGCCGGACGTCCTGTTCGTCGTCGACGTCGATCACGAGGATATCGCCGTGCGCGAAGCTCGCAAGTTGGGCATTCCCGTCGTCGCTGTGGTCGACACCAACTGTTCGCCGGATGGAGTCGACTACATCATTCCCGGCAACGACGATGCAATGCGCGCGATAGAGCTTTATGCATCGATGGTTGCCGATGCGGTTGTCGACGGCAAGGCATCGCTGCCGGAGGTCCCGCTCGGTGAGGACGAGTTCGTCGAACTCGATGAAGAGGGTAAGGTCAAGAAGTCGACCGGCCGAAGGAAGAAGGCCGCGAAGAAAGCAACCGTAAAGAAAAAGGCGGTCCGCAAGAAGACCAGGGCTGCCGAAGCGAAGGAAGAGGCACCTGCCAAAGAGAAGCCCGAGTCCAAGAAGGAGAAGGCGGCAGAGCCCGAGGCCAAGGAAGAAAAGGCGGCAGAGCCCGAGGCCAAGGAAGAAAAGGCGGCGGAGCCCGAGGCCAAGGAAGAAAAGGCGGCAGAGCCCGAGGCCAAGGAAGAAAAGGCGGCAGAGCCCGAGGCCAAGAAAACCGCTGAAGCAAAGCCGGCGGCGAAGAAAGTAGCGAAGAAAGCCGCCAAGAAAACCGCCAAGAAAACGGCGAAGAAAGCATCGAAGAAAGCATCGAAGAAAACGGCGAAAAAGGCCGCTGCCAAAGCAGATGACAGCGCCAAGGCGGAGAGTGAGTGATGTCGATTACCGCATCCATGGTCAAGGAACTGCGCGAGCGCACCGGCGCCGGCATGATGGAGTGCAAGAAAGCGCTGGTTGAGGCAAACGGCGATATGGACGCCGCCGCAGAAAATCTTCGCAAGTCAGGCCAGGCGAAAGCCGATAAAAAGGCCGGCCGCGTTGCTGCGGACGGGCGTGTGGTCATCGCAGCCGATGGCAGCAGGGCCGTCATCGTCGAGGTTAATTCGGAAACCGACTTCGTTGCGAAGGACGAGAATTTCATTGCGTTTGCAGAAGCCGTTGCGGCTACGGCACTGGACGCGGGTACGACCGACGTCGAGGCTTTCGCCAACGAGACGCTCGCCGACGGCCGCAGCGTCGAGCAGGCTCGCACCGACCTGATTGCCAAGATTGGCGAGAACATTGGCGTGCGCCGCATCGCGTCGGTTTCGTCCGACGGCGTGCTTGCCTACTACACGCACGGGGCGCGGATCGGCGCCGTGGTTGCAATGGACGGCGGTGATGCATCGCTTGCTCGCGATATAGCGATGCATGTCGCCGCGAGCAACCCGATGTGTATTGACGAGTCCGGCGTACCTGCCGAGACGCTGGAAAGCGAACGACGTATTCTTACCGAGCAGGCTCAGGAGTCCGGCAAGCCGGCCGATATTGTCGAAAAAATGGTAACGGGTCGCGTAAACAAGTTTCTCAAGGAAATCACCTTGCTCGGTCAACCGTTCGTGAAGGATCCGGACATTGCTGTTGGCAAGTTGCTCGGCGGTGCCGGGGCGACGGTCACGTCGTTCGTCCGGTTTGAAGTGGGCGAAGGCATCGAGAAGAAGGAAGAGAATTTCGCCGACGAGGTCATGAAGCAGATCGAGGATGCGAAAAAATGAGTGACGCGCCAGTTCCGTACCAACGGGTCCTCCTGAAGCTCAGCGGGGAGGCGCTCATGGGCGAACTGGACTACGGCATCGAGCCGGCGGTTATTCAGCGCATGGCAGCGGAGATTGCCACTGTGCGCGATCGCGGCGTCGAGATCGCGATCGTGATTGGCGGCGGCAATATCTTCCGCGGCGCCGGACTCGCGCGTGCCGGTATGGATCGCGTCACTGGCGACTACATGGGCATGCTTGCGACGGTCATGAACGCGCTTGCCATTCAGGATGCGCTCGAGGCGAAAGGGGTCTTCGCCCGCGTCATGTCAGCACTGCAGGTGCACGAGGTCTGTGAGGATTACATACGGCGCCGTGCGGTCCGGCATCTCGAGAAAGGACGCGTCGTAATTCTTGCGGCCGGTACCGGCAATCCGTTTTTCACCACGGACACGGCGGCCAGCCTGCGTGCCATAGAGATCGGTGCGGACGTGCTGCTGAAGGCGACCAAGGTAGACGGCGTCTACGACTCGGATCCGGTGAGTAATCCTGACGCCAGGCGTTATGACACAATATCATTTGACAAGGTCCTCGCGGACAAGCTGCTCGTTATGGATGCGACGGCGGTAGTCATGTGTCGCGACAATGGGTTGCCGCTGCGCGTTTTCGACCTGACGCGCGCCAATGCGCTGGTTCAGGCAATGACCGGTGACAACGTCGGAACGCTCGTCACGGCCTGATCGCGCCCAGAGATCAAAGCGGAGGTAACAAGAACGTGTTGGACGATATCAAGAAAGATGCAAGTGAACGCATGGCCAAGAGCGTTGCCTCGTTGCAGCAGGAGTTCACCAAGATTCGTACAGGTCGCGCGCACACCAGCCTGCTCGACCACATCACGGTGGAGTACTACGGCTCGCAGGTGCCGCTGAACCAGGTTTCGAACGTCGGCGTCGAGGACTCGCGCACGCTGACCGTGACGCCATGGGAAAAGGAAATGGTCTCCGTCATCGAAAAGGCGATTATGAATTCGGATCTCGGATTGAATCCGGTGTCTGCCGGCACCGTGATTCGGGTGCCATTGCCCCCGCTTACCGAGGAGCGCCGCAAGGACCTTATTCGCGTGGTGCGCAGCGAGGCAGAAGGGGGGCGTATCGCAGTCCGCAATATCCGCCGTGATGCCATTCACCACATCAAGGACATGCTCAAGGAAAAGATGATCGGCGAGGATGACGAACATCGTGCCGAAGACGAGATCCAGACCATCACCGATAAATATGTCGCCGAGATTGATCAAATTCTTGCCGACAAAGAAAGCGAGCTGATGGAGATCTAGGTCCGGCATGGCCGACCGCGACAACACTCCCGATCATATTGCCGTCATCATGGACGGCAACGGGCGCTGGGCGAAACAGCGCGGGTTGCCCCGGCACGTGGGGCACCGGTCAGGCGTCGAGCCCGTGCGCAAAATCGTCGAACTGGCGGCAATGCGCGGGGTCAAATACCTGACGTTGTTCGCGTTCAGCAGTGAAAACTGGTCGCGACCGCGAGAAGAAGTCAGCAAGCTCATGGGCCTGTTCGTCGAGGCCTTGCAACGAGAAGTCGATGAGCTGCATCGTAATGATGTATGCCTGAAATTTATCGGCGCGCGTGAGCAGCTGGACAAGGGTCTCGTCGACAAGATCGAGCTGGCCGAGGCGAAGACCAGCGGTAATACGGGCTTGCGGCTGTTTGTAGCGGTGGCTTACGGGGGTCGATGGGATATTGTAAATGCGGCCCGGCGCCTTGCGGCAAAGGCAGCGGACGGTGAAATCGTTGCCGCAGAAATTAGCGAGCAGGATGTTGCCGCCGAACTGGAGCTCGGCGATGTGCCGGACCCGGACCTGCTGATTCGGACCGGCGGCGAGCAGCGGATCAGCAATTTCCTGCTGTGGAACCTGGCTTACGCCGAGTTATGGTTCACGGATGCGCTCTGGCCGGACTTTGATGAGGCAAGATTTGAGGAGGCGCTGGAGTATTACGCGCAGCGCCAGCGTCGTTACGGACACACGGGAGATCAGGTTGAGGCAGTCGGCTCATGAAGCAGCGCATCATCACGGCAATCGTCGCTCTGGTCGCATTGCTGGCCGTGCTGTTTCTCGTGCCGCCGGCAATTGCCCAGGTAGTTATTACGGTGCTCATTCTGGCCGGGGCCTGGGAATGGTCCGCGTTCCTGGCCCGGGGGAATTTGCGTCTGCGCGTAGTCTACGTGGCAATGATCGCGGCACTGCTTGCACTCGTCACCTTCGCGCCGCACATCGATGCGACACTTATATTAAAGGTGTCGTTGGGCTGGTGGATGGCCGCATTGCTCTGGGCATTTGCGTTTCCGACGCCGGTACCTGCAGCCGTTCGCTGGCTGGGCGGTGTCGCCGTGCTTGTGCCGCTGTACCTGGCGCTGATTTTGCTGTACCAGGCGTCGCCGGGCATTTTGCTGTTTGCTCTGTTGATCGTCTGGGTGGCCGACAGCGGGGCGTACTTCGCTGGCAAGAGCATGGGACGAGTCAAACTGGCGCCGAAGATCAGCCCAAACAAAACCTGGGAGGGCGTCATCGGCGGCCTCGTCGCCGTGGCCCTGCTCACGCTCGGCCGTTCTTACTGGGTCGAGACCGACCTGAGCGTGTTCATTCCTTTCTGTCTGGCAGTGGCGTGCGTTTCTGTCGTCGGCGATCTGACTGTGAGCATGTTCAAGCGAACCGTGGGCCTGAAGGACAGCGGTACCTTGTTTCCGGGCCATGGCGGGGTGCTGGACAGGATCGACAGCGTCGCCGCGGCAGCGCCTCTGTTTGCGCTCGGGCTGAGCTGGGTGAAACTAGTATGAGCACTCGTTCAGTTCGGGTTCATCGTGTTCAGGCCAGACTGGCAGGAACGGATTTCTTATGATGGGCGACTTTCTGACAAACGCGCTGGCGTTCATCGTCGCGATCAGCATCCTCGTCGCGGTCCACGAGTATGGCCACTACATCGTCGGCCGCCGGTTGGGAATGAAAGTGTTGCGGTTTTCGATCGGCTTCGGCAAGCCGATATGGACCTGGGTGCGGGGCGAAGACCGAACCGAATATTGCATTTCCTCGATTCCCCTGGGCGGCTACGTTCGTTTTCTCGACGGCCGCGAAGGGCCGGTCCCGCCGGAGGATGAAGGGCGTGCTTTCAATCATCGGCCGATATCGGCACGCATTGCAGTGCTGCTCGCGGGTCCGCTTTTCAATCTCGTTTTTGCAGTCTTCGCCTACTGGCTCGTTGCCATGGACGGTGTGCCTGCAAGCCGCCCGGCTGTCGGCGAAGTTGCGCCGCAGTCCTATGCCGAGCAGGCAGGGCTGGAGCGCGGCGACAGGATCATCTCGATCGGCGATACGCCGACGCCAAACTGGGAAGAAGCCCTGAAAGCAATATTCGATCACATGGTCGATGACGGGCGAATACCGATGACGCTGGAGGACCTGGACGGGCGCCAGAGGCAAGCCGATATCCTCGTCGAAGACAGTTCAGGCCGACTGACGGAGCCGGGCATGCTCTTCGATGGCCTGGGTTTCCGCCCTGGCGCGCCACCCGTAATCGTCGACACGCCCCTGCCGGGCCACGCTGCCGAAGCGGCCGGTATTCGCAAAGGGGACCGGATCGTCGGCGTCAACGAAGACCGCATCCTGCATTTCGGTGACCTCGTCCAGGCTGTGCAGAACCGCCCGAACGAGCGAGTAACGATTCACGTAATACGCGATGGACGCCGGCAGCAGATTGTTGCGACTATCGGCACGTCGGCGGCAGACAGCCAGGTCGGATACCTCGGCGTTGGCTCCCTGGTGGAGGGACTCGGCGCTCTCGAGGCCGTCCCGGCCGCTTTCGAACGCACCTGGGCGTCATCGGCATTCATGTTGCGCATGCTGGGCCGGATGGTGACAGGCGACGTATCGATCAAGAACATCAGCGGTCCATTGAGTATTGCGCAGGTCGCCGGCGAGTCGGCGCAGCGCGGCTTAAGATATTTCCTCGACATCCTGGCGCTGGTCAGCATCAGCCTGGGTATCCTGAATCTGTTGCCGATTCCTGTTCTCGATGGCGGTCAGATCGTTTATCAGACGGCCGAGGCCGTGAAGGGCAGCCCCTTGTCCGAGCGCGCGCAGATAATCGGCCAGCAATTCGGCATACTCGCGCTGATCCTGTTGATGGGTTTTGCGTTTTACAACGACTTTGCGAGAATTTTCGGCTAGCCAGGATTATTGCTAATGACACGACGCATGCGAATAACAAAATCCCTGCTTACGGCGATGTGCCTTTGCATGGTTCTGCCGTTCTCGCAAGCTGTGGCGGAGGAATTCGTTGTCGGGGATATGCGTGTGGAAGGCCTGCAGCGAATTTCCGAGGGCACGGTCTTCAATTACCTGCCGATAAATGTCGGTGACCGTATCGACGACGTACGTATTACCGAGGCAGTCCGGTCGCTTTACTTGCAGGGGCTTTTCGACGACATCGAGATGCGTCGTGACGGCGATACCCTGATTATCGTCGTTCGTGAGCGGCCCTCGATCGAGAGCTTCGACATCGAGGGCAATAAGGACATCAAGACCGAAGATCTCATGGAGTCGCTGCGCAATGTCGGCCTTGCGAAGGGCAGGACATTCGATCGCTCCGTTCTCGAGAACGTGCAGAGCTTCTTGCGAGAGCAATACTATGACCGCGGCAAGTACGGAGTCTCTGTCGAGGCGGACATTCAAAAACGCCCGAATAATACGGTGCGTATCAAGATCGAAGTCGAAGAAGGCGAGCGTGCAAAAATTCGCCAGGTAAACATCGTCGGTAACAGGATCTTTCCGGAGGAAGACATTCGGCAGGGTTTCGAACTCGACACTGCCAACTGGCTGTCCTGGATACGCCAGGATGACCGCTACTCCAAGGAAGCTCTCGAGGGCGATCTCGAAATGTTGCGTTCTTACTATATGGATCGCGGCTACGCCGACTTTCGTCTCGATTCGACACAGGTAGCAATCTCACCGAACAAGAAGGACATATACGTCACGATCGGCATACACGAGGGTGACCTGTACACGATCTCCGACGTCAAACTCGTTGGCGACATGGTTATTCCCGAAGCGACTCTGCGCGCATTCGTGCTTTCCCAGCCCGGGTCTTATTTCAATCAGAACCTGCTGACACAGTCCAGCGAGCTGATGAGTCTGCGACTGGGCGAACACGGCTACGCAAACGCCGAAATCGAGGCTGTTCCGGAGCTCGATCACGAGGCCAAAGAAGCGACCGTGACCTTCTACGTGAATCCGCAGAGCCGAGTGTATGTCCGGCGCATCAATTTTCATGGCATCAGTGAAGTTGATGACGAGGTGCTGCGCCGCGAAATGCGTCAGATGGAAGGTGCCTATCTTTCGAATCGGCTCGTGGAACGATCGAAGATTCTTTTACAGCGGCTGCCGTATGTGGAGAAAGTCGAGGTCTCCAATACGCCTGTTCCGGGCAGCCCTGATCTCGTCGATGTCGATTTCGAACTCGAGTACCGCATGCCCGGCCAGTTCCAGGGCGGCATCGGGTATTCGGAATCGCAGAAGATGATGCTTAATGGCAGCATCGTGCATACGAACTTCCTCGGCAGCGGCAACCGTGTCGCCGTCGAGGCCGTATCCGGACGCTTCCAGAAACTCTACAGTATTTCGCACACGGACCCGTACGTTACGATGAACGGCGTAAGTCGCTCGTTCAGCATCAATTACCGCGACATTACGCAGTTCACGTCCGCATCGTCCGACTTTTCGACAGAGAGCGCAGGCGCAACGCTGAACTACGGTTTTCCGATCTCGGATTTTCAGCGTCTGTCATTCGGCGTGTCGTATCAGCACGCGGAGTTGCTTGCGTCGGACAATAGCACGTTGCAGGCGCAGGAATGGGTCAGGTCAAACGGCATTCCGTTCGAGGAGACGACCGAGAGCGGATTCACGTTTTTCGGCAGTGCCTTTGATGCGTACGAAGCGATACTGGGGTGGACCTACGACAGCCGTAACAGGGCGTTGTTCGCAACCCGCGGCACGCGCCAGCAGCTGGTGCTGTCGGCCACGATCCCGGGTTCCGACGTCGAGTACTACCAGGCGCGCTACAATTTCACTAAATACTTTCCGTTATGGAGTAACAAGTGGGTATTGCGCCTGAACACGGAACTCGGTATTTCCGAGGCGCTGGGCGAAACAACGGCGGCTCCGCCGTACAAACAGTTCTATGGCGGCGGGCCGCAGTCGGTGCGCGGCTTCAAGGAGTCCTGGCTCGGTCCACGCGACAGCTTCGGCCGCCCGTACGGCGGGAACGTGTTGGTTGCAAGTCAGCTAGAGCTTATACTCCCGCTGCCTGAGAAGTTCGCCAGTCAGGCTCGTGCGAGCCTGTTTTACGACATCGGCAACGTATTCAACACGGGCGAGGTCTCTTTCACCGACAAGTTGGGCTCGCCGGTGGAGTACAAGCCGGATTTTGACGAACTGCGTGCTTCGGTCGGTATTGGCGTACAATGGCTGGCTCCGCTGGGGCTTTTTCGCTTCAGCTATGCGTTCCCGCTCAACGAGTTCAAGGGTAACGACAGGTTTTACGGAGACGAAGTCGAGAGATTTCAGTTCTCTATTGGACAAGCGTTTTGAGGATTGGATTGTTTATGAGTTTTGCAATGAAACAACTGCTTAGAGTGGCGCTTGCCGTCGCACTCGTCGCTACGGCTGCAATGCCGGCTGCCGCACAGCAAATCAAGATCGGCGTGGTGAATATTCCTGCGCTGGTCGACAATGCGCCGCAGACCAAGGCGGCCATGGATGCGTTGCAGGAAGAATTTGCTCCGCGCCAGCGTGAGCTGGTTGCCAAGCAGAAGGAATTCGAAGACCTCTCGGCCAAGGTGCAAAAGGATCTTGCGGTCATGGGCGAAACCGAACGCAAGAATGCCGAGAAGAACCTGCGAGAATTGCAGCGTGAGGTAACGCGTTTGCAGCAGGAACTCGGTGAGGATTTCAACCTTCGACGTAACGAAGAGCTTGGAGAGCTGCAGCGTTCGATCTTCAAGGAAGTCCAGGATTTCGCACTGCAGGAAGGCTACGACCTCGTCGTTGGTGACGGCGTCTTGTTCGCCAGCGGCACGGTCAACATTACCGAGCAGGTTCTGCGGGCGCTGGAAGCCAGCTTCCAGGCGACGGGCGCCAACTAAGCAGCGGCCGAAACGGCGTAATGCCGATCCGACTCGGAGAACTTGCAGAACGATTCGGGTGTGAACTGAATGGCGACCCCGACGTTCTCATCGAGAACGTCGCGGCACTCGCGAATGCCGGCCCCGAATCGCTGACTTTTCTATCCGGTTCCAGCTTCAAGAAGCAGCTGTCTTCAACGAAGGCAGCTGCTGTTGTTTTGCGCGCCGACGATGTGGGCGACTGTCCAACGGCGTCGCTGGTCAGTGATAATCCCTACGCGAGCTACGCAAAAATGGCTGCCGTTATCCATCCGGCACCGGTATTTGAACCGGGCATTCACCCTTCGGCGGTAATCTCGCCTGCCGCGAGCGTTTCCGCGTCCGCAAACGTAGCTGCCAACGCGGTCATTGAAGACGATGTCATCGTCGGCGAAAACGCGGTAATTGGCGCAGGAAGCTTCGTTGGACCCGGTTGCCGGTTGGGAAATGACTGCAGACTGCATGCGAACGTCACGCTGGTTCGAGCGGTCGTAACCGGCGATCGCTGCATTTTTCATTCCGGTAGCGTGATCGGATCCGATGGATTCGGAAACGCAATGACACCGGAGGGTTGGATCAGAATTCCGCAGGTCGGTGGCGTGATTATCGGTAACGATGTTGAGATCGGAGCCAGCACCACGGTTGATTGCGGCGCCATCGACAACACGATTATCGGGGACGGGGTGCGGCTCGATAACCAGATTCAGATCGGCCATAACGTCCACATCGGCGAACATACGGCGATGGCGTCCGGTTGTGCAATCGCCGGTAGCGCGGTCATCGGCAAGCGCTGCATGTTTGCCGGCATGTCAGGCGTGGCGGGTCACATCGAAATCTGTGACGATGTCGTCGTGAGTGGCAAAGCGATGGTATCGAAGAGCATCACCCAGCCTGGCGTTTACGCCGGCATGTTCCCTGCCGAAACCGTCAGTTCCTGGAACCGCCGTGTTGCGAGTTTCCGGCGGTTGGGCAAGCTCCTCGATCGTGTCTCTCGGCTGGAGAAGAAAGACACGTGAGCGGTTTCTCTTATCCTTTCGGAATCGATGTCATCAAGGAATTGCTGCCGCATCGCGAACCATTCCTGATGATCGACGAGGTGCTCGACTGTACGCCGCATGAATCCATTACGGCCGTCAAGAATGTTGCGGCGGACGAGCCACATTTTGTCGGGCATTTCCCGGGTAACCCCGTGCTGCCCGGAGTGCTTATTGTGGAAGCCATGGCGCAGGCGGGCGGTGTTTTATCGCACATCAGCCATCTGGATGTGGAGCCGAAGCCGTTATACATGCTGGCACGCGTCGAGGACGCACGATTTCGTCGGCCCGTTGTGCCTGGCGAGCGGCTCGTTCTCAGGGTCGTGGCGGACAAGGTCAGGCGCGGTATGTGGTGGTATCGTTGCGCGGCAAGCGTCGACGAGAAAGTCGTTGCCGAAGCCATGATCGTCTGTGCTCCCGGAAAGTGATACCCAGTGATTCATCCGACCGCAATAGTTTCCGATACAGCCATCATTGCCGATGATGTAGAAATCGGCGCTTACACGATCATCGGCGACAGCGTCGAAATAGAGAGCGGCACGCGTATAGGCAGCCACGTGGTCATAAACGGGCCGTCGAAAATCGGCAAGGACAACCGCATTTATCAATATGCGTCGGTCGGTGAAGACCCGCAGGACAAAAAGTACGCGGGGGAACCGACGAGCCTGATCATTGGCGAGCGCAATACGATACGAGAGTTCTGCACGATCAGCAGAGGAACCGCGCACGGGGAAGGTAAAACGGTTATCGGCGACGACAACCTTTTCATGGCCTACGTGCACATTGCGCATGATTGTGTAATCGGAGACCAGACTGTTTTCGCGAATAACGCGACGCTGGCGGGGCATGTCACAGTCGGCGACTGGGTGATCTTCGGCGGGTTCGCCGGCGTGCATCAGTTCTGCAAGGTAGGTGCACATGCATTCGTGGGCATGTATGCCGCGATCAACCGCGACGTTCCGGCGTACATGATGGTATCCGGCTATCCGGCAGCGCCGAAAGGCATTAACAGCGAAGGTCTGAAACGGCGCGGCTTTGGACCGGAACAGATACGCAATATCAAGGATGCGTATCGACTCGTCTACAGGAAAGGCCTGAAACTGTCGGAGGCTGTCGAGAAGGTTGCGTCGCGCGCCGACAATCAGCCGGAACTCGGTCTTTTCCTGGAATCGCTGCGCTCATCCGAGCGCGGCATCGTTCGCTAAAAGACCGGCAGGCCTCCTGTCATGCGTATTGGACTGGTTGCGGGCGAGGCTTCTGGCGATCACCTGGGCGCCGGACTCATCGAGGCTATTCGCGCACGAATTCCCGATGCCCGTTTCGAGGGTGTTGCCGGACCCGAAATGGTTGCCGCTGGTTGTGACCAGTGGGAGGACTCTGAAGCGCTCGAGGTATTCGGTCTCGTCGAGCCGCTGAAGCATCTCCCCAGGTTGCTGAAATTGCGGCGCTCATTGGCGGAACGCTGGCAGGCGTCGCCGCCCGACGTCTTCGTAGGCATCGACGCGCCGGACTTCAATTTCGGTCTCGAGAAGACGCTGCGCCGGTCGGGTATTCTCACGGTTCACTACGTGAGCCCGACGATCTGGGCATGGCGACCTGGTCGCGTGAAGACGGTGAAGGCCGCGGCGGACAGATTACTGTGCATACTGCCGTTCGAACCGAAAATCTATGAGGAATACGGGGTCGATGCCGTGTTCGTCGGGCATCCGAAAGCGGAGATCCTGCCCGCCGATCTCGATGCCCGGGAGATCCGGCGCAGGCTCGGCATCGACGGCGGGCCTGTCGTCGCCCTGTTGCCGGGAAGCCGAAAAAGTGAAGTCGCCCGTCTGGGGCCGTTGTTTGCCGAAGCCGCGGCAATAATAGGCGCGCGCGACGAGCGAGTTCGCTTCGTGGCGCCGGCCGCATCGCCCAGGCTCAGGCCAGTCATTGAATCGCAGCTTGTCGAGGCCGTTATCGGCGACCGCGTGGTCGTGACCGATGGCGGATCCATCGACGCGATGGCTGCGGCCGACGTAGTTCTGCTGGCCTCCGGCACCGCGGCGCTCGAGTCTGCGCTCCTCGCCAGGCCGACCGTTGCGGCCTACAAGGTCGGAGCCATTTCCGCGTTTATCCTGCAGAAGTTTCGTCTCATGAAAACCGACAAGGTGACCATGCCGAATCACCTTACCGAAACGCCCCTGATTCCCGAATTCGTCCAGGAAAAGGCCCGGCCGGAGGCGATGGCCCGGGCGGTGGCAGACTTGCTGGCTGACCCGGAGAGATGCGCGGCGATTTCCAGACGATTTGCTAAACTGCGGTCGGAACTGGCTGTCGGCGCTGATGATCGCGCCGCGGAAGCCGTCATCTCTCTAACGCAACAGGGAAAGCGCTCGTAGCCACGCTGCAACATGCAACAAGGACAGCTGTTTCAGAGCAAAGGCCTCATCGCCGGGGTCGACGAGGCCGGCCGGGGACCGCTTGCGGGCCCGGTCGTTGCGGCTGCCGTCATTCTGGATCAGCAACGGCCGATCAGCGGCCTCGATGACTCGAAGAAACTCAGTCCGGCGATGCGAGAATCCCTGTCGGCCGAGATCAAGAGCCGCGCATTGAACTGGGCGGTGGCCTGGGCCGATGCCGCCGAGATCGATGCCCTGAATATCCTCGAGGCCACGATGCTGGCTATGCGCCGTGCAGTTACAGGGCTTTCACTCATACCGGATGGCATACAGGTAGACGGAAATCGCTTGCCCTGCGTTCTTATCGGCGGATGCCGTGTCGGGGGCGAAGCGGTCGTGAGAGGAGATTCGACGCATGCGTCGATCGCTGCGGCTTCGATCCTGGCAAAGACGACGCGCGACAGGATCATGATAGAGATGGACCGTCTGTATCCCGGGTACGGTTTCGCACGCCACAAGGGATACGGCACTGAAGTGCACCGGGAGCAATTGCTCAGGCAGGGCCCCTGCGATCAGCATCGACGCAGCTTCGCGCCGGTGAGGTTGGCCGGATGAGCGATAGCGCCTTCGTCCATCTGCATCTGCACACCGAGTATTCGCTTGTCGACAGCACAGTGCGCATCGCCGCGCTCATGGATCGCTGCGCCGAGCTGGGCATGCCTGCCGTCGCATTGACTGACCAGAACAACCTGTTCGGTATGGTCAAGTTCTACCGCAAAGCAATTGCTGCAGGCATCAAACCCATTATCGGCGCAGACGTGAGAATCGTTAATGAGGACGATGCCGCTCGGCCCTTCAAGCTGATTCTGCTGTGCAAGAACGAAAACGGTTATCACAATCTCTCGCGGCTTTTGACCCGCGCATTCCTCGAAGGCCGCGAACGGGGCGAACCGAAGCTGCGGCGCGAATGGCTGACTGCGGAGACCTGTGAGGATCTGATCGCGTTGTCCGGGGGCATTCATGGCGATGTAGGCCACGCGCTCCTCAACGGGCACCTTGATGATGCCCGGTCATTTCTGGACGGGTGGCTTGCACTATTCGGCGATCGCTACTATATCGAACTGACACGAACGGCTCGTGCGGGCGAAGAAGAGGGCCTGCAGCAAAGCCTCAGGCTTGCAAACGACACCGGCGTCCCGGTCGTCGCAACGAACGACGTCCGCTTTCTCGATCGCGAAGACTTCAATGCCCACGAGGCACGTGTCTGTATTCACCAGGGGCGCGGGCTTGCCGATGCGGACAGGCCGCGCGAGTACAGCGAGGAGCAATTCTTCCGCAGTCCGGATGACATGCAGGCGTTGTTCGCGGATATCCCCGAAGCGCTGGAAAATGCGCTGGAGATCGCGAGACGGTGCAGCTTCGAACTGCAGCTGGGAAACAGCGTGCTGCCGGCATTCCCCGTGCCCGCGGGCCAGACTGAGGCGGCATTTCTGCGCGAGCAGGCTCGGCTCGGACTCGACAGGCAGCTTGCCAGGCTGTTCGAGTTCGAAGAAGTTCCGGAAAAGGAGCGTGATGCCGTCGCGGCTCCATACCGCGAGCGCCTGAATACCGAGCTCGAAGTCATCGAGGGCATGGGCTTCCCGGGCTACTTCCTGATCGTTGCCGATTTCATTCAATGGGCCCGCGAAAACGGCATTCCGGTCGGGCCCGGGCGCGGATCGGGCGCGGGTTCCGTGGTTGCCTGGGTACTCGGTATTACCGATCTCGACCCACTGCATCACGACCTGCTTTTTGAACGCTTCCTGAATCCGGAGCGCGTGTCCATGCCCGACTTCGACGTCGACTTCTGCATGGAGGGACGCGACGACGTAATCGAATATGTCGCGCAGCGCTATGGTCGCGACCGGGTCGCACAGATCATCACGTTCGGCACGATGGCTGCGAAAGCCGTCATCCGCGATGCGGGTCGAGTGCTCGGTCAGCCGTACGGATTCGTGGATCGCATTGCCAAGCTCGTGCCGTTCGACCTGGGTATTACGCTGGAAAAGGCGCTTGAGCAGTCGGATGAACTTGCGACGATGTACCGGGACGATGAAGAAGTTGCCGCGGTCATCGACCTCGCGAAATCACTCGAAGGGCTGGTGCGTAATGCCGGTAAACATGCCGGCGGCGTCGTGATTGCACCCGGTGAATTGACGGACTTCACACCGTTATATTGTGAAGACGGTGGCACACAGACCATAACGCAACTCGACAAAGATGACGTCGAGGCGATCGGTCTCGTCAAGTTCGACTTCCTGGGCTTGAAGACGCTGACGATCATCGACTGGGCCGTGAAGATCGTTAATGCGATGGCATCGGAAGCCGATTTCGATATCAATCGCATTCCCGACCGTGATGAGAAGACCTTTGCCCTGCTGCGAAGTACGCGGACGATAGCTGTATTCCAGCTCGAGTCGACCGGTATGCGTGACCTGATCAAGCGTATGCGCCCCGATCGCTTCGACGATCTCGTCGCGCTCGTAGCCCTGTTCCGGCCCGGACCTTTGCAGTCGGGCATGGTGGATGACTTTATCGCCCGCCGGCATGCGGTCAATGAAGCCGATATTGATTATTTACACCCCGACCTGAAGCCTCTTCTGGAGGAGACCTACGGTGTCATCCTGTACCAGGAGCAGGTGATGCAGATCGCGCAGCTTCTCGCCGGCTATACATTGGGCGGTGCCGATCTCTTGCGCCGCGCAATGGGCAAGAAAAAGCCGGAAGAAATGGCCGAACAGCGCGAAATCTTTATCAGTGGCGCCACGGAACGCGGCGTCACCAGCGCGACTGCGACACGTATCTTCGATCTCATGGAGAAATTTGCGGCTTACGGTTTCAACAAGTCGCACTCGGCTGCCTACGCCGTGCTGTCCTATCAGACGGCGTATTTGAAAGCCCATTACCCGGCCGCTTTCATGGCTGCCGTCATGAGTGCCGATCTCGACAACACTGACCGGCTCGTCACGCTGAAGGACGATTGCCGACAACAGCAACTGGATCTCAAAGGGCCCGATATCAATCGTTCGTCGTACGCGTTCAGCGTCGCAGGGGAGCGGGCAATTCTCTATGGCCTCGGAGCGATCAAGGGCGTCGGCCGCGGGGCAGTCGAATCGCTGATTGCAGAACGCGAAGCGGGCGGGCCGTACACGAGCCTGGTGGAGTTCTGCCGGCGCGTGGATTCCGAAAAGATCAATCGACGTGCGCTGGAGGCGATGATCAAGTCGGGCGCCATGGATTGCTTCGGCCAGTCGCGGCGCAGTCTCATGCACCATGTGCCCGAGGCGCTGGCATCGGCGGACCAGGCAGCACGGGCGGCCGCTGCCGGGCAGAACGACATGTTCGGTATGCCTGAGCCGGCGCCCGTAAACGACGCCCCACAGGCCGAGGACCTTGCCGAGTGGCCCGAGCGCGCGTTGCTCAATAACGAAAAGGAGTCTCTCGGGCTCTATTTGAGCGGGCATCCCTTCGATGCGGTGCGTGCGGACGCGACGGCATTTGTCGAAGCAAAACTGGCTGATATCAAGGCCGAACCGGCACCGCAGTCTTCGCGAGGGGAACGCGATTATGCGCAACGGGGCCGGGAGGTCACCGTTGCGGGGCTCGTGGTCGAAGTTCGCAAACGGGGCAACCGCGTCAGCGTCGTGCTGGATGATGATACGGCGCGACTCGAGACGAGTATTTTCGGCGAAGCGTTTCAGGAGTTTCGGCACTTGCTCGTCAAGGACGAGATCGTCGTCATTACGGGACCGCTGCGTTACGACGATTTCCTGTCGAGCTGGTCGGTCAACGTCAAAAATGCCGTGCATATCGAACGCGTGATCGAAAGCCGCGCAAAGTCGATGGTACTGAGTCTTGCGCCGAACGGGCAGGGCGACGCTCTGCTCGTGAAGCTGCACGACTTGCTGCTGCCCTACAGGGAAGGCAATTGCGACGTGTCGGTGCAGTACATTGGCGATGTGGCATCGGCGCGCCTGAGCCTCGGGCCGGACTGGTCCGTGCGCCCGAGCAGGGAATTACGTGACAAGCTCGGTGAATTACTGGGCAGCCAGAACGTCCGGATGCTATACGCGTCTTCGCGCGATATCATGTAGCCTACCTGTTGGAGCCCGCCATGCGGGCGATTTCATGTAAACCCTATGGACCTCAAATTTCTCGATTTCGAACAACCGATTGCCGAGCTCGAGGCCAAGATCGAAGAGCTGCGTTTCGTCGGTGATGACTCCGAAATCAACATCAACGAAGAGGTTGCGCGGCTGCGCGGTAAGAGCGAGGCGTTAACCAAGAGCATTTTTGCCAAGCTCAGCGCGTGGCAGATCGCACAGGTCGCAAGACACCCGATGCGACCCTATACGCTCGATTATCTGGAAGTAATCTCGCCCGATTTTCAGGAGCTGCACGGCGACCGCATGTATGCCGACGATCCCGCAATCATCGGCGGCGTTGGCCGCATCGACGGGCGGGCCGTGATGTTTATCGGGCACCAGAAAGGCCGCGACACCAAGGAACGCGTGCGGCGAAACTACGGCATGCCCAAGCCCGAGGGGTACCGCAAGGCGCAGCGCCTCATGCGCCTTGCGCAAAAATTCAGGCTGCCCGTCGTGACCCTTATCGATACGCCGGGGGCTTATCCTGGTGTCGGTGCCGAGGAACGGGGCCAGAGTGAGGCGATTGCCTACAGTCTCTACCTTATGGCGGGTCTGAAGACGCCCATTATCAGCGTCGTAATTGGCGAAGGTGGCTCGGGTGGCGCCCTGGCTATTGGCGTGGCAGACCGGCTGCTGATGTTGCAGTACGGGATTTATTCTGTGATTTCGCCGGAAGGCTGCGCCTCGATTCTCTGGAAGAGTGCCGAGAAGGCACAGGAAGCGGCAGAGGCCATGCGCATTACGGCGCAGAGTCTGAGCGATTTCGGCCTCGTCGACGAAGTCCTCGAGGAACCGCTCGGCGGCGCGCATCGTGATCCGAAAGCCGCCGCCGAAGTTATCCGCAACGCTATCCTCAAGAACCTGGAGGAGCTGGACGCGTTGTCCGATGACCAACTCCTGGAAGCACGGCAACGCCGTCTGGCCAGTTTCGGCCAATTCAAGGAAGCGTGAGTTTTGGCAAAGAGACATTACTCCGCCGGCTGAGAGAGCTGGAGGGGGATGCAGGTGCGCCGGCACGGTTTCTCGTTGCCCTCAGCGGCGGCCTGGATTCCTCGGTGCTTCTCCACGCGCTCGCTGCCGGCCGCGAGCAACACGGTGTTCCGATCATGGCCATACATGTCAACCATGGGCTGCACGAGGACGCGGCATCATGGCAACGGCATTGCGAAGCGCTTACCGAATCGCTGCGCGTCGCATTTGTCAGTGAACGAGTGGTGGTCGACTTCGAGTCTGGTGCCGGACCCGAGGCGGCCGCACGCGAGGCCCGTTACGCGGCACTGCGCGGTTATATCGATCGCGGCGACTGGCTGCTCAGCGCGCACCACCAGGATGACCAGGCCGAAACACTGCTACTGAACCTGATGCGCGGCAGCGGTCCGGCCGGACTTGCCGGGATGAAGCCGGCCCGGCATTTTGCCGGCGGCTGGCTCGTGCGCCCGCTTCTGGATATCGCACGTGACGAGCTCGAAGCCTACGCTTCCACTCATGGCATCCGCTACGTCGACGATCCCAGTAATGTCGATACGCAGTTCGATCGCAATTTCCTTCGCCAGGAGCTGCTGCCGCTGCTCGAGTCCCGTTGGTACGGGGCGGCCGGGCGCGTTCGCCGCAGTTCCGGGCTGCTCCGCGAAGCCGCTGACCTGCTGGCTGATCTCGCTGAAATTGACGGGCAAGCGGTCGTTGGTCCGGGCGGTACGCTGAAAATCTCAGGTCTGTTGCCATTGCCTGATGCCCGGCAGCGCAATTTGCTCAGGCATACGATTATGACGCTCGGGCTGCCTGTGCCGGGGGCATCACAACTCGAACAAATCCTCCGGGAGCTGGCGCCGGCAAGAGCGGACGCGCAGCCGGTCGTCGCCTGGTCCGGCGCTATGGCGCGGCGCTATCGTGACCGGATCTACCTGATGCCGTCGCGGGATCTCTCCGATGTCGCGCAGGAGGCTCGCAAGGTGGAGGGTGACCGGGTCGTTCTGCCCGCCGGTCAGGGCACGCTGGTGCTTCGCCCCGGGGCGGCCGAGGGCCTTTCCGATGCCGTAGTAGCCAGCGGCCTGGAATTACGTTTCAGGGTTGGTGGTGAAGAAATAAAGCTTTTAGGTCATAGACATACGCGAAAACTCAAGAAATTACTTCAAGAAGAATCGGTGGTTCCGTGGATGCGCGAGCACCTGCCGCTGCTGTATTGCGAGGACAGGCTGGTCGCTGTGGCGGATCTCTGGATTGCGCATGATGCGGCGGGCGCGCCGGGTACGGCCGTCGAATGGCACAACCGGCCGGCCCTGTATTAATTTTCTGAGTTTCTGGTAACCTTGAATACCGTCTTTTATCCAACGACGGCGTGTATTTCCAAGGGTTGGAAAAAAGCACTCACCATAGAGGTGCTTTGATCCAGCCCTTTGTCATTTGGGCCAGTCAAATGCTTTGCAGGAGTGCTGTTTGCAGCGCGACCAGTATATGACTTCATATGTATTCATCACCGGCGGCGTAGTTTCCTCACTGGGCAAAGGCATTACCTCGGCCTGTCTCGGCGCGATCCTCGAGGCGCGCGGGCTCACGATCAGCATGATCAAGCTCGATCCCTACATCAACGTGGATCCGGGCACGATGAGCCCGTTCCAGCACGGCGAAGTATTCGTCACGCACGACGGTACGGAGACCGATCTCGATCTCGGGCACTACGAACGCTTCGTGCGCACGGCCAGGGGCGGCCGCCACAGCAACTACACGACCGGGCGCATATACGAAAGCGTGATTCGCAAGGAGCGCCGCGGCGATTACCTGGGCGCTACCGTGCAGGTCATTCCGCACATCACCGACGAGATCAAGGAAAGCGTGCGCAAAGGCGCCGGCAAGGCGGACATCTGTCTCGTCGAGATCGGCGGCACGGTCGGTGACATCGAATCGCTGCCGTTCCTCGAGGCGATCCGCCAGATGGGCGTCGAACTCGGTCACGATCGCGTCGTGTATGTGCACCTGACGCTCGTGCCGTTCATCCCGACGTCGTCCGAGATCAAGACCAAGCCGACGCAACACTCGGTCAAGGAATTGCGCTCGATCGGTATCCAGCCTGACGTGCTCGTTTGCCGCTCTGAAGACCCGCTGCCGGAAGAGCAGCGCAAGAAGATCGCATTGTTCACCAACGTGCCGGAGAAAGCCGTTATCTCGGCCTACGACGCCGACGATCTCTACAAGATTCCGGCCATGATGCACGAGCAGGGCCTGGACGAAATCGTCGCAAAGCAGCTCGGGCTGGACCTGCCGCCGGCAAACCTCAGTGAATGGGACGCCATCGTCGAGGCCAAGCAGAACCCGACCGCCGAGGTCGATATCGCCATGGTCGGCAAGTACATGGACCTCAAGGACTCCTACATTTCTCTGGTCGAGGCGTTGCTGCACGGCGGGATCCACACGCGCACACGCGTGAATATCCACTTCATCGAGTCAACGGACATTGAAGAGGAGGGTGTCGACGGCCTGCGTAACATGGACGGCATAGTCGTGCCCGGCGGTTTTGGCGACCGAGGTATCGAAGGCAAGATCGAAGCGGTCCGCCTGGCGCGCGAGAACGGCATACCCTACCTCGGCATCTGTCTCGGCATGCAGGTTGCGATCATCGAAGCTGCGCGTAACCTGGCGGGTCTCGAGGGTGCGATGAGCACGGAGTTCGAGCGCGAAACGCCGCACCCCGTCATCGCGCTGATTACGGAATGGCAGACCGAATCGGGCGAAGTCGAAATCCGCGATGAAGATTCCGATCTTGGCGGCACGATGCGGCTCGGCGCGCAACAGGTCAACCTCGTTGAGGGTTCGCTCGCAGCGAAGAGTTATGGAGCGAAGACGATCGAGGAGCGCCACCGGCACCGTTTCGAGTTCAATAACAACTATCGCGAGAAACTCGAGGCGGCCGGCGTCAGGTTTTCGGGCCTGTCCGTTGACAATCTTGTCGAGATGATCGAGATTCCCTCTCATCCGTGGTTCCTTGCGAGCCAGTTCCACCCCGAATTCACATCGAACCCACGCGACGGTCACCCGCTGTTCAAGGGGTTCATCAATGCCGCCAGAGAGCACAGTGAAGGCGAATTGCCGAAGGTTGCCGAAGCATGAATTTATGCGGTTTCGAGGCTGGCAATGACCAGCCGATCTTCCTGATTGCCGGCACCTGCGTTGTCGAGAGCGAGGCCATGTCCATCGAGACGGCCGGCACGCTCAAGGAAATCTGTGCCGGCCTCGGCGTGAATTTCATTTACAAGTCCTCCTACGACAAGGCGAACCGCAGCTCGGCAGGGAGCTTTCGTGGCCCGGGCATGGAAGAGGGGCTGCGCATCCTCGGCGAGGTCAGGAAACAGCTCGACGTGCCGGTGCTGACGGACGTGCACGAGGACACGCCAATCGATGAGGTTGCCGACGTCGTCGATGTACTGCAGACACCGGCGTTCCTGTGCCGCCAGACGAACTTCATCCTGCGCGCGGCCGGAACCGGCAAGCCCGTCAATATCAAGAAAGGCCAGTTTCTCTCGCCCTGGGAAATGCAAAACGTCGTCGACAAGGCGAAGTCGACGGGCAACGAAAACATCATGGTCTGTGAGCGCGGCTTCATGTTCGGCTACAACAACCTGGTTTCCGACATGCGCAGCCTTGCCGTAATGCGTGGCACGGGCTGCCCCGTCGTCTTCGACTGCACGCATTCGGTGCAGCTGCCGGGCGGGAAGGGCTCCGCGTCGGGCGGCCAGCGCGAGTTCATTCCCGTGCTGTCACGCGCGGCGACGGCCGTCGGCGTTGCGGGCCTGTTCATGGAGACGCACCCCGACCCCGGCAAAGCGCTGAGTGACGGACCGAATGCCTGGCCGTTGCCGAAGATGAAGGCCTTGCTCGAGATACTCGTCGAGATCGACCGAACTACGAAGAAACAACCCTACCTGGAAGACCAATGATCAAGATCAAAGACATCAAGGGCCGCGAGATTCTGGATTCCCGCGGCAACCCCACCGTTGAGGCCGATATTACGCTCGACGACGGCACGATGGCCCGCGCCGCGGTGCCGTCCGGCGCATCCACGGGCACGCGCGAGGCCGTCGAGCTCAGGGATGGCGACAAGTCGCGTTATCTCGGCAAGGGCGTGCAAAAAGCCGTGGCCAACGTCAACGGCGCACTCAAAGATGCGCTTGTCGGCAGCGAGTTTGAAAACCAGCGCGCGCTCGACACGCGCATGATCGAACTCGACGGCTCGGACAACAAAGGCAATCTCGGCGCGAATGCCCTGCTCGCGATCTCGCTCGGCGTTGCCAGGGCAGAGGCGGCATCGAAGGGCGTGTCCCTGTTCCGCCACCTCGGCCCGGGTACGGAGATGCCTTTGCCGATGATGAACATCATCAACGGCGGCGCGCATGCCGACAACAGCGTCGATATCCAGGAGTTCATGATACTGCCGGTCGGCGCCCCGAATTTCACGGAAGCCCTGCGCCACGGTACCGAGGTGTTTCACGCGCTCAAGAGCGTGCTCAAAGGGCAGGGCCTGAACACGGCCGTCGGCGACGAAGGCGGCTTCGCGCCCGATCTGCCATCCAACCGTGCCGCGCTCGATACGATCATGACGGCGATCGGGAAAGCGGGCTTCGCTGCGGGCAAGGACATCCTGCTCGGCCTCGACGTTGCCAGTTCCGAGTTCTATTCCGATGGCGTCTACAAGCTCGAATCCGAGGGCAAGACCTACGATGCGGCCGGTTTCAGCGATTTTCTGGCCGAATTGGCCGACAGCTACCCGATCATCACGATCGAGGACGGCATGGACGAGTCCGACTGGGACGGCTGGAAGCAGCTGACCGAGGCGATCGGCGATACGGTCCAGCTCGTCGGCGACGATCTGTTCGTCACGAACACCTCGATCCTGCAGCGCGGCATCGATCAAAAGATTGCCAATTCTATCTTGATAAAACCTAACCAAATCGGTACCTTATCTGAAACTCTTGATGCAATTACTATGGCTGTGGAGGCGGGATACACCGCGGTGATCTCGCATCGGTCCGGGGAAACCTCGGACAGCACGATCGCCGATATCGCGGTCGGCACGCAGGCGACGCAGATCAAGACGGGCTCGTTATCGAGGTCCGACCGCATCGCCAAGTACAACCAGCTGTTGCGCATCGAGGAGGAACTGGCCGGAGAGGCGACATATGCCGGCCGCAAGGCGTTCTCGGTGGAGGCGCCGTAACGCAACGCTTGGGGAATCGTTGAGTGAAAATGCGCTGGCTGCTCGTCGTTCTTGGACTCTCGGCTCTGGCCCTGCAGGGGCAGCTGTGGTTATCGTCCGAAGGATTCAGCAAGACGCGCAAACTCAGGGCGGCCGTTGCCGAACAGCGGCTGCTCAACGAGGAACTGCGCCAGCGTAACCAGGCGCTCGATGCCGAAGTCATCAACCTGAAGCAAAGCCGCGAGGCGGCCGAAGAGCGGGCACGGACCGATCTCGGCATGATCGGCGCTGACGAGACCTTCTACCAGGTCGTACCGGTCGCCGACGCGCGACTCTGAGGCAATCCTTGGCAGAAATCCCGGATTGGGCCCGAGCGTGGGGCGGCCCGCTGTTTGCAGGTCGAATTCGCACCACGCCCGAAGACTTCGTCGTCGACGAACAGCTCGAGATCGATTTCGCGGGCGAGGGTGAACACGACTGGTTGCTCATCGGGAAGACCGCTGCAAATACAGCATGGGTGGCAAAGCAGCTCGCGAAGCACGCGCGCATAGCGGAACGAGACGTGGGCTATTCGGGTCTCAAAGACCGCCATGCGGTTACGACGCAATGGTTCAGCGTCAAGCGAGAAATCAAGAACGCGACGGATTGGGACGCTTTTGAACTTGACGGCGTACGCATTCTCGAGCGACACGTTCATCACCGGAAACTCAAACGCGGCATGCATCGATCGAATGCATTTCGAATCGCGGTTCGCAGTCCTGGTATCAAAGCAGTTGAGGATGAAATTGCCGAGAGGCTTGCGCGCATTGCCGAGGAAGGCGTGCCCAACTACTTCGGCGAGCAGCGTTTCGGCCGCAATGGTGCAAATATCGAACTGGGACAATCCGTACTGGATGGCAAACGATTACCTCGCAACAAACGCAGCATAGGCATCTCCGCGATCCGTTCGTTCGCGTTTAATGAGGTACTCGATACAAGAGTTCGTGACGGCACATGGAACAGGCTGCTGCCGGGTGACTACGCCAACCTCGACGGCACCGGCAGCGGTTTCGACATCGACGAAGTATCACCCGAACTGGAACAGCGCTGCCGGGAACTGGACATACATCCTACGGGGACATTGCCTGCGTATGATTCGATCCGTGTCGAAGCATCCAGCCGGCCATTACGCATGCGAGCGACGGACTTAAAATGGAAAATTAAAGACGACGCGCTGTGGCTCGAGTTCAGTCTCGGCAGAGGTAGCTACGCGACATCCGTGCTTCGTGAAGTTTATTCGCCCGCCTCTGCAAGGTGATCGATGCCGAGCGCATCGTCTACGAGGCTATGAACCCTTTCGAGCTGCCTGATCCACGGCAGTACTCCGTCTCGAAGATAGGCGTCGTAACCATCAATATTTGCGGTGAATCGGGTCAGGAATGCGCTGTTTGCCCGCATTGCCGCCAGATCACATTCGCTTTGGGTCAGAACTTCGCCCGTATCTTCATCGAGGTAGATTTCTCCCCTGAACAGGTCCGGGAAGCTGCCGGGCAGGAAGATGAAATTGGACGAATTCGTTTTTTCTACAATAGTCATATTGAGCACACCGTGCGTCTGGCGAAGGCCCACGAGTGCTGCGCGTAGCTCGCTGTTACTTATTATGCGCATGCGTCCGGAGGCTATAAGTTCGTCGAGCGACGGCAATGAAGATGGTGTGAGGTTAAACGCACTGGACCAGAACATCGCATTGCATTGTGGCTCCGTTAACTCCGTCTGCTGATTGCGTCCCAGTAGAACGTCATTGGCCTCCATGGCTTGCTGCAAAAACTCCACTCTGCGTTGACGCAATCGGCTGCTGAGCTCGTCGGCGCGAAGCAGGTCATCGTGCAAACGATTCAGGAACAGTTGTTCGTCGATGCGGTCTTTACGGGCCTGGTTCCAGTCGTCCACCTGCAGGCCAATGAAAATACCGACGACGACGATCAAGACCTCGAGTACGACCGTGAACCAGTTTTGTTCCCGGATGGCGTCGGCCAGTCGTCTTAGAATCACCGCTATCCTCGCTGAATAGGTTCGTTAGCCCGGTAACGTATACTACCTCGTGATTGAGGTCGCCCGACTGAACGGCCCTCAGCCGTCTTTCAATAATACGTAAACAGCGCCGGTGCCGCCGTCAACCTGGCGGGCAGATGCGAACGCCAGCACGATATCCCACTTGCGCAGCCAGCGATTGACGGCATTCTTTAGCACCGGGCCGCGCTCACCGGAGCCGAGGCCCTTGCCATGCACAATACGGATGCAAAGCTTGCCGTTTTTTGCAGATCGCTCGACGAAGTTTTGCAGCCGCGGCTTGGCCTCCGCGACCGTCATGCCGTGCAGGTCGATTTCGGCCTGGATAGAGTAAGCGCCGCGCTGGAGCATGCGCATGGTCGTGCGGGTGACGTGGGGTCGTTTGAATCGCAATGCTTCGCCGCTGCTGGATTCGGTAGCGTCGATATCGACCTCGAGGCTCTCCTGGAGGACCTTCTTCTCGTCGGCGCGCTTGAACCGGGCCTTCGGTTTCGGCTTCTTTGGCTCGTGGTGGACACGCTCCTCCGAACGGAGCGGTTTCGCGTCCGACATTGCGCGTCGAAACAGTTCTTTGTCGTCTTCGTTCACGGTTCAATCGTGTAGATATTTTTACAGCGGCTTCAAGTATAGTGAGCCCGTCCCGAGCCGCCAAACGGACTTAGTTTACTCCGCAGCATGAAAATCCTCGTTAGCAACGACGATGGCTATCTAGCGACCGGCATCAACGTACTCGCTGAGGCGCTCGAAAAGATCGCCGATATCGTCGTCGTGGCGCCAGATCGCAATCGCTCGGCGGCCAGTAATTCGTTGACACTGCACGATCCGCTTCGAATCTCACGGGTGGGTGAGCGGCGCTACCGCGTTAACGGTACCCCATCGGACTGCGTGCACCTTGCGCTGACCGGGTTTCTTGAGGAGGAGCCCGATCTCGTCGTGTCCGGCATCAATCATGGCGCCAATCTCGGCGACGACGTGATCTACTCGGGCACCGTGGCTGCGGCGATGGAAGGCCGATTCCTCGGTTTCCCGACCATTGCCGTGTCTCTTGTCGGGCACAGGATGCAGCATTTCGATACGGCGGCGCGGGTCGCTACAGAACTCGTGCAGAGGCTCGAACGGCGGGCCATGCCCTCGGAGTTTATTTTCAACGTTAACGTACCGGACCGGCCCTTCGAAGAGCTGGCCGGCATGCGGACCTGCCGGCTGGGATTCCGGCATAAGTCCGAGCCGGTCGTGAAATCCGAGGATCCGCACGGTCGCACGATTTACTGGGTCGGACCCGCCGGGGCCGGGCAGGAGGCCGGGCCGGGCACGGATTTCCATGCGATCGAGCAGGGCGCCGTTTCGATTACGCCGCTCAAGGTCGACCTGACCCGGCACGAGGCGCTGTCACAGGTCGAGGATTGGCTCAAGGATGATTGACCTGCGGAAGGGCATCGGGATGACCTCGGCGCGCACGCGTGACCGCCTTGTGCAGCGCCTGCGCGCGAACGGGATCAAATCGGAGGAGGTTCTCGAGCAAATCAGGAATGTGCCGCGGCACATGTTCGTCGACGAAGCGCTTGCGAGTCGCGCTTATGAGGATACGGCCCTGCCTATCGGCCTCGGCCAGACCATCAGCCAGCCCTGGGTCGTGGCGCGCATGACCGAAGCGCTGCTCGATGGCTTCCACGGTGAGAAGGTGCTCGAGATCGGCACCGGCTGTGGCTACCAGACGGCCGTATTGTCGCCGCTCGTGAAGAAGATCTACACGGTCGAGCGGATTCCCGAAATTCTGAGGAAGGCCAGGGAACGCCTGCACAGGCTCGACGTCTATAACGTGCAATACAAACCCGGCGACGGCTGGGAGGGTTGGCCGAAGTATGCGCCCTATGACGGCATCATCGTCACCGCTGCGGCGGACGAGTTGCCGGAGAAACTGCTGCAGCAGCTCGCGCCGGGCGGTCGCATGATCATCCCGGTCGGTCCGCAGGGATTCCAGGATCTGTTGCAAGTCACGCGCATGAACGAACACTTCGAGGAAGTCTCGCTCGGGGCTGTCAGTTTTGTGCCGTTGGTCAAGGGTCAATGAAGATTTTCGGTCCGCTGTACGACCGCGTCATCGAGTGGTCGAGACACCGGCATGCGGAGCGGTATCTGGCCGCGCTGAGTTTTGCCGAGTCGTCGTTCTTCCCGATTCCGGTCGACGTCATGCTTGCGCCGATGTGCCTGGCCGACCGCGCCAAAGCGTGGCGGTTTGCCGCAATCGCAACGGTCTTGTCGGTGCTCGGCGGCATCGCCGGTTACGCGATCGGCTATGGCGCGTTCGAGATCATCGAGCCCTGGCTCGCCGAATCGAAATACTGGGGGGCATACGAGACGAGTCGCGACTGGCTGGATCGTTTCGGCTTCTGGGTCGTGTTCGTCGCCGGTTTCTCGCCGATCCCGTACAAGGTGTTCACGATCGCGGCGGGCGTCGCGCTCATCAATTTCCCCGCGTTTGTCATCGCTTCACTGATCGGCCGTGCCGGCCGCTTTTTCCTGGTTGCGGGAATGGTGGTCCTGGGCGGCAAAAAACTGGAAACAACGCTGCGGCGCTATGTCGAAAGCATCGGATGGGTGGTTACAGTGATAATAGTGGGCGTCATTGCCTGGCTGACGGTCCGTGGCTGATGCGGACAGCGCTTGTCTTCATCGCATCGCTGCTTCTGGTTGCCTGCATCGCACGTCCGACCTGGGTACCCGATGAACATATCGTCCGCAAGGGCGAGACTCTCTTCTCGATAGCCTGGCGCTACGGCGAGGACCCCAGGGACCTTGCACGCTGGAACCGACTCGGGGACGGTTCGCTGATCCATCCGGGACAGGTGATCCGATTGACGCCGCCGTCCGGTGCCGCGCCAGCCAGAACCTCCACGGGACGGAGCGCTGCAGCTCAGCAATCTGCGCGCAGGTCTCTGCCGACGATTCCGGCACAGCCGCCACCGCCATGGATCTGGCCGACAAATGGCCGTGTTGGCGTCAATTTTGGCGGAAAACCCGGCACAGGGACGGGTATCCTGATCGACGGCAGACGCGGCCAATCCATCAATGCTGCGGCTTCCGGACGCGTGGTCTATGCGGGCAGTGGACTCATCGGTTACGGGCAGCTTATTATCCTCAAGCACAATGACACTTACCTGAGTGCCTACGGGTACAACGCGTCGTTGCTGGTCAAAGAAGGACAAGTCATAAAAAAAGGCCAGCGAATTGCGACCATGGGTGAGGGGCCGGAAAGCAAGGCGCGGCTGCATTTCGAGATCAGACGCAACGGAAAGCCGGTTAACCCGCGACAATATTTGCCAGCGAGATAAACCGACCTGATACGGGACGCCGCACCTTCGAAAGAGGGGGGGTTGGCCTTGGGTCAGCTTTACAATGACAAGAGCGCGGCACGGTCCAGCGATCCGACGCGCCTTTACTTAAGCGAAATCGGAATTTCGCCACTCCTTACTGCGGACGAAGAAAAATACTATGCGCGTCGCGCCCTGAAAGGCGACGAGTCCGCGCGCCAGCGCATGATAGAGAGCAATCTCCGGCTCGTCGTGAAAATCGCACGGCGCTATATCAATCGTGGACTGCCGTTGCTGGATCTGATCGAGGAGGGCAATCTCGGTTTGATTCATGCCGTGAAGAAGTTCGATCCGGAGCGTGGCTTTCGGTTTTCGACATACGCCACCTGGTGGATACGGCAGACGATCGAACGTGCGATCATGAACCAGTCGGGCACCGTGCGATTGCCTATTCACATCATCAAGGACATCAATTCCTGCCTGCGCGCGGCTCGCTCTTTACGGCAGGAAAAGGAAACACCACCGACGAACGCCGAAATCGCCGCCTACACCAATCGCAGTGTCGAGGAGGTCGAAAGGCTGATGGCATTGCATAATCGTGTAACGATTCGCGCCGGCAAGAGTGAAGAAGACAGCAGTCCGGTCGAGCGGCTCGAGGCTAGACGCGAAGCCGAACCGCAGCGCCGTGCCCAGAAAGACATCGCGAACGACATTGTCGAGCACTGGGTGTGCGCACTCGACGAGAAACAGCGTGAAGTTGTCGAGCGTCGCTTTGGACTGCACGGCTACCGAAGACTGACGCTGGAGCAGATCGGCGCAGAAATTGGCGTCACGCGCGAACGCGTCAGGCAAATTCAGATCGATGCGCTGAAGAACCTTCGTGCCATGATGGAGAGTCATGGCATATCCGGCGACGTCATTCTCGATTAGCTAGATATACAGCACTGCAGCAACACGCCGCCCTTCGCCCGCGAGTACATTGAATGTGCGAGCTGCTGCGCGCGTATCCATCACCTCCAGGCCGACGCCACGCCGCGCCATTGCGAACACTAGTTCACGCGGCGGAAAGATGTTTCTGGAACCGGTCCCGAGCACGATAACCTCGGGCCGGCCTTCCAGCAACGCATTGAAATCTTCTTCAACCAGGTCGATAACCGATTTTTCAGGCCATGCCTCGAGCACTGCCTCCGGCGTGAGAGCAATCGTACGTTCGTAGGATCGTGCCCCGATCGTTATCACACCGCCCGAGACACGTCGGACGGTGGTAGCGGCGGTCATTTCGCGTGTGAATTTCACCCGGCGTTTCCGTTACCATGGAGTCCCTGATGACCGATCATACAAGCACGCACCTCTGAGCAACACTTGACCATTCCATATGACAAATCGGCGGCCGTCGTCGTCCTGCCGGCCGTGGGTGGCGGGCGTCTTAAAGACCCTGCGCTGAGGCGCTGGCTCGGACGTGCGGACATAGCGCTGCTGTCCGAGCCGCGGGAAATGCTGCACAGCATCCTGGAGGTGCTGCACATCCCTTGCCCGGCATCGGGGCTGGGCGCATTGCGTATGTGGGGGCAGACGGGGGACCGGCCAACAGTCTGGATTGCGGCGGCGGATCCGGTGTATCTCGAACCTCGCCTGGACCACCTCTGCGTGCATGCGCAGGACAGAGATACCGTGCCGGCCTCGGATCTCCGGCCACTGATCGATCATTTACAGACAATGCTCGGCAGCGATGCCGAGTTTGGTTTCGCGCGGCTCGGTACCAATGGCTACCTGCGATCAGCGGCGCCCATCGCCACTTCGAATGTGCCGCCTTATGTGGTGCATCTCGGGTTACCGAACGAATATCAGCCGTCGGGCGAGGGCGCCGGCGCATTTCGCAGCCTCATTTCCGAAATCGAAATGAGCCTGCATGAGCACGAGGTTAACCAGCGCCGGCTGGATGCGGGTCTGCAGCCGGTCAACAGCTTCTGGCTCTGGGGCGGCGGTTTTGCGCCCGAGCAGGAGACGGTGCCGCATCCGCCGCTGTATTCCAACGACCCGCTGCTCACTGGCTACTGGTTGAGCAAGACCGGCGTCGTGGCCGACTGGCCGGGTGACATCGCAAGCTGTGTCGAGGCGTCGGTCGCCGGGTTTGTTGCTGTGGTTCCGGCAAAGGATGATCCCGAGTCCCTGGATTCGTGTCTTCGCGAACTCAGGGGCTTGCTGAATTCGGGCCGCCTGAGCCGGCTGACATTGATGTTCCGCGACGGCATCGAGGCGACCGTTGAAACTTCCCATCGCCTGCGCGTCTGGCGGCGGGCGTCATCATTCCTGGACTGAGCGGCATGCGGAGCGAACGCCCTATCATGTCCAGAGGCAGGCCCGATCCCGCGGTACTTGCCAGCCTCGACAGCATCGATCCTTTGCTGGCCAGGCTTTACGCAGTCCGCGGCGTGACCGAGCCGGAGCACGTCGATTACGGGCTGGCCGGGCTTGCGCCGGTGGGGGCGCTTGAAAACATCGACGCTGCAGTCGATCTGCTGCTCGCCAACCGTGACGATAGCATCATCATCGTCGGCGATTTCGATGTGGACGGCGCGACAAGCACGGCGCTGATGCTGCGCTGCCTGCGCGCGTTCGGATTCTCCGACGTCGACTATATCGTGCCGAATCGGTTCGAATTCGGTTACGGCCTTACGCCCGAGATCGTCGCGGTCGCGGCAAGCCGCAGACCCGCATTGATCGTGACCGTCGACAACGGTATTTCGAGCGCGGCGGGTGTGCGCGCAGCACGCGACGCCGGCATAGCCGTGCTGATTACCGACCACCACCTGCCGGGCGCCGAGATGCCGGATGCCGACGTCATCGTCAATCCGAACCTCGAGGGCAGCAAGTTTCCGAGCCGTAACCTCGCCGGCGTCGGTGTGGCCTTCTACCTCTTGGCGGCGCTGGGCCGGGTGCTGGAAGGAGAGGGGAACGCAGGCGCTGCGAAGCTGCCCGCCAAACGCCTCGACCTGGTTGCGCTGGGCACCGTCGCCGATGTCGTTCCGCTCGATCGCAACAACCGCATACTCGTGCAACAGGGACTCAACCGGATCAGGGCCGGGCACACGGTCGCCGGGATTCGGGCGCTGCTCGAACAGTCGGGACGGGACCTGTCGAGGACCGTCAGCACCGACCTCGGCTTCGTCGTGGGCCCGCGCATCAATGCGGCCGGCCGGCTCGAAGACATGTCGGTCGGTATCGAGTGCCTGTTAACCGATGACGATGCTATAGCTGCGCGACACGCGCGCGTGCTCGACGATATCAACAAGGAACGTCGCGACATTGAATCGACGATGCGGGAACAGGCGTTTGCCTACGTCAATTCACTGGGGTCTCACAAGTGGCCGCCGTGCGTCTGCGTGTATGAAGAGTCGTGGCACCAGGGCATTGTCGGGCTGATCGCGGCGCGCGTTCGGGAGCGCTGTCACCGGCCGGTCATCGCGTTTGCGCGAGAGTCCGACGGCTACCTGAAAGGATCCGCCCGCTCGATACCCGGCGTGCATGCGCGCGACTTGCTGGAGGCCGTGGCCGGCCTGCACCCGGAACTCATCGTCAGGTACGGCGGCCATGCGATGGCCGCGGGATTGACGATCGCGGAGACCGACTATCACGAATTCGCCGCGGCCGTCGCAGCGCAGGTCGGCGAGCGGTTTCCGGACGCCGACTTTTCGGGCGCCATTGTCAGCGACGGCGCCATCAGTGAGTCCGACATCACCCGCTGGGGCGGCATTCTGCAGACGGCACGAGGATTGCGCGAAGGCGGCCCGTGGGGTTCCGGATTTCCCGAGCCGCTGTGGCACGGCGACTTCGAGTTGCTCGAACAGCGCACCGTCGGGGACAAGCATCTCAAAATGCGCCTTCGGCCTGCCGGTGGCGGCACAGAAATCGATGCGATCGCGTTCAATCAGGCGGGACCCGCTTTCCGTGGCATCGTACGCCTGGCGTATCGTCTCGACGTGAACGAGTTTCGAGGCGTCGAGACGGCGCAGCTCATCGTCGAGCAAATTGCCGCGTTGCAGGGCAGCGGCTCGTGATAAGATCGCGCCGCAAAATCGAGTGAGCTCCCTATGGAAACCAGTCAGATCAAACAGGCCATCGCTGACCTTGCCGAACGCACCGCTGCGTTGAGGAGGTATCTTTGACTACGATGGCAAGGCGGAACGGCTGGTAGAGGTCCAGCGCGAGCTCGAGCAACCCGATGTCTGGAATGAACCCGAGCGCGCCCAGTCGCTGGGGCAGGAGCGCGCAAAGCTCGAGCAGGTGGTCGTCGTGCTCGACGAACTCAAAACCGGCCTCGACGACGCCGGCGAGCTTCTGAATCTCGCGATCGAGGAAGACGACGCCGACACCGTCGCCGAAGTCGCGACCGATATTGGCAGCTTCGAGCAGCGCCTCGCGGGCCTCGAGTTCCGCCGCATGTTTTCGGGCGAGATGGATCCCAACAATGCCTATCTCGACATTCAGTCCGGCGCCGGCGGCACCGAAGCCCAGGACTGGGCCGAGATGATCCTTCGCATGTACCTGCGCTGGGCAGAGTCCCACGGATTCAAGGCGGAGGTCATCGAGGCATCCGCGGGCGAAGTCGCGGGTATCAAGAGCGCCACTGTGCACGTCGCTGGCGAATATGCCTACGGCTGGCTCCGAACAGAGACCGGCGTGCACCGGCTGGTTCGCAAGTCGCCGTTCGATTCAGGCAACCGGCGCCACACCTCGTTCGCATCGGTGTTCGTCTCGCCGGAGGTCGACGACGACATCGATATCGAAATCGATCCGTCCGAGCTGCGCATCGACGTCTATCGCGCCTCCGGCGCCGGCGGCCAGCACGTCAACCGAACCGAGTCGGCCGTGCGCATCACGCACCTGCCGACGAACATCGTCGTGCAGTGCCAGAACGACCGCTCGCAGCACAAGAACAAGGCGCAGGCCATGAAACAGCTCAAGGCCAAGCTCTACGAGCTGGAGCTGCAGAAGCGGCGCGCCGAAGCATCCGCGGTCGAGGAAGGCAAGGCCGACGTCGGCTGGGGCAGCCAGATTCGCAACTACGTGCTGGACCAGAGCCGCATCAAGGATTTGCGTACCGGCGTCGAAACCGGTAACACTCAGGCCGTGCTGGATGGCGGCCTCGACGATTTCATCGAAGCCAGCCTGAAACAGGGACTCTAGACGCGTGGCAGACGAGAAGAAACAGGACGAGAACAAGCTGATCGCGGAACGTCGCGCGAAACTCGATGCTCTCAGAGAGCAGGGTAATGCGTTTCCGAACGATTTTCGCCGCAATGCGACCGCGGCGGAGCTGCATCAGACTTTCGCTGCCCATGACAAGGAAGCGCTGGAAGAAGAACATATCGAGGTAGCCGTAGCGGGCCGCATGATGGCCAAGCGCGTCATGGGTAAGGCGAGCTTTATCAAATTGCAGGATCGTTCCGGCCAGATGCAGGTCCGGCTCGAGCGGGATCGGCTGCCCGAGGGCGTTTACCAGGCATTCAAGAAGTGGGATGTTGGCGATATCGTTGGTACGCAAGGCGTGCTCTTTCGCACAAAAACCGGCGAGCTGACAGTGATGGCGAACGAGGCACGCCTGCTCACGAAGTCCTTGCGTCCACTACCCGAGAAATGGGCGGGTCTGTCCGACCAGGAGACGCGCTATCGTCAGCGCTATGTCGATCTGATCATCAATGAGAAAAGCCGCGAGATCTTCCGCAAGCGCTCGGAGATCATCACCTACATGCGCGGATTCCTCGAGTCGCTGGACTTTCTCGAGGTAGAAACGCCGATGATGCAGGTCACGCCCGGTGGCGCGATCGCGCGGCCGTTTACGACGCACCACAATGCGCTCGATATGCCACTCTATCTTCGCATTGCACCGGAGCTGAACCTGAAACGCCTGATCGTCGGCGGCTTTGACCGTGTTTACGAGATCAATCGCAATTTCCGCAACGAAGGGGTGTCGACCCAACACAATCCCGAATTCACGATGATGGAGGCGTATCGCGCCTACGCCGACTACAACGACTGGATGGACACGACCGAGGCAATGCTGCACGGCATGGCGGACGCCGTGAATGGCTCGACGATCGTCCGCTACCAGGGCGAGGAATTCGATTTCGGCAAGACATTCGAACGCATGACGGTCGAGGGCGCCGTCAGAAAATACAACCCGGATATCGATGCGTCGAAGACGCGCGACCGCGAGTATCTTGCGGCGTATTGCGAGAAGAACGGCATCGCTGTTCGTGATAATTACGGGCCGGGCAAGCTGCTCACCGAGATCTTCGACGAAACCTGCGAAGACAATTTGCGCCAGCCGACGTTCGTTACCCAGTACCCGGCCGAAGTGTCTCCACTTGCGCGCAAGAATGACGAGGATCCCTTCGTCACCGATCGTTTCGAACTGATCATCGCGGGCCGCGAGATTGCCAATGGCTTTTCCGAACTCAATGATCCCGAGGACCAGGCCGATCGTTTCCGGCAGCAGGTGGAAGCCGCCAAAGCGGGCGACGACGAGGCCATGTCATTCGACCACGATTACATCCGGGCGCTCGAGTACGGCATGCCGCCGACGGCCGGTATCGGCGTCGGCATCGACCGCCTCGTGATGCTGCTGACGGACTCGCCATCGATTCGCGACGTGCTGCTGTTCCCGCATATGCGGCCGGAAGTCTTCGACTAGTCGAGATAAGGCAGCGGCAAATGATTCAGACTGGCGGCGCCAACCGTCAGCGCTTCACCGCTCTTGTCGATCGGTATGACTGCCAGGAGTTCCCGACCGGCAGCGTTGACGACCTCGCCGATGTCACGCGTGCCGTCCGAAACCTTGTCGCCTGGTGACACCGGTTCGCTGCTTTCAAAACGGAACATGCGTCGTTTGGTCTTGCCGCGGTAGTAGGTGCGCGCAACGATCTCCTGACCCGGGTAGCACCCCTTGTCGAGACTCACGGCGCCGATCAGGTCCAGGTTCAACATATGGGGCGTAAATTTTTCGGCCTGATGTTCGCCAATATATGCGTAGCCATTCTGAATAAGAAAGGCGGGGTCGATGGTTGCGATGTCCTCCCGGACCGCAAACTCCACTTTCGAGCGGAAGCGAAATACCTTCAATCGCTCGACGATGTCATGCGCCGTTTCCGTCAACGCCGACATCACGTAGCCTGACTCCACAGCCTGGACCGTGCCGAACCAGATAACTCGACCTTTTGGATTGCACCAGGCCGAAAGTATCTCGGGATTCTCCGTTTGGGAGGAACCGGAACCAACGGTGCCGTGGCAAGCCGTCAGATCGTTCGTCAACTGGTTCTGCAGAAATTCGAACGCATCCGGCCCGGTGATGTCTATGCTTGATAATCGTAATTCTGACATCTCAATACAGTGTCTGGCATACTTTCGCCATGAACGCCGAGGATACCGAAAAAGACGCGCCCGTCGAGGCTGAAAAGCCGGAGAAGCCTGAGCCGCCGAAGGAGATCGGCGGCCGCGAGGGGCCGGATCCGACGCGCTACGGGGACTGGGAAAAGGCCGGTCGCTGTATCGATTTCTGATCATAAATATCATAATTAACAACAAATTATGAGCAATACTGAAAGGCCTTTATCACCGCATCTTCAGATCTACCGGTGGCCGATAACGATGACGCTCTCGATCCTGCACCGGATCACGGGCGTTGCCATGTCGGTCGGCCTCGTATTCCTTGCGCTATGGCTGATCCAGGTTGCCGCCGGGCCTGAGGCCTATCAGTACTTCAGGCTGGCGATGTCTTCCCCTGCAGGACAGATCCTGCTTATCGGCTGGAGTTTTGCGTTTTTCCTGCATCTCGCCAACGGTATTCGTCATCTCGTCTGGGATACGGGGCGCGGGTTCGAGAAGCGGCAGGCAAGCTTGTCGGCGTGGTTCGCCCTGATAGCGGCCGTCGTTCTGACCGCCGTGCTGTGGGTGCTCGTCGCGTGAGCCTGCGCACGCCGCTCGGGCGGGTGCTGGGCCTCGGTACAGCGAAGGACGGTACCGAGCACTTCATTGCTCAGCGGGTTTCCGCTGTCGCGCTGACGCTGCTTGGCGTCTGGTTCATTATTTCGCTCGTCAATCTGGAGAGCTTTACGTACCTCGACGTCGCCAGATTTATCGAACGGCCTGTGAACGGCGTATTGATGGCGCTGCTCGTGCTGACGATGAGCTATCACTCTTACCTTGGCGTGCAGGTGATCATCGAAGACTACGTGCACGCGCACGGACTCAAGCTGTTGTCGCTGATCGCCTCGCGGTTCGCACACATATTTATCGCGGTCGCGGCCAGCTACGCGATTCTGGCGATTGGAATCGGCCCATGAGCGCCTACGAGTTCATTGATCACAGCCACGACGTCGTCGTCATAGGCGCGGGCGGCGCGGGACTGCGCGCGACATTCGGGCTGGCGCAGGCCGGATTCGAGACGGCGTGCATCACCAAGGTGTTTCCGACGCGCAGCCACACGGTCGCCGCCCAGGGCGGCATCTCGGCGGCGCTCGGCAACATGGGCGAGGACGACTGGCGCTGGCATATGTACGACACGGTCAAAGGGTCCGACTGGCTCGGCGACCAGGACGCGATCGAGTACATGTGCAAGGAGGCGCCGGACGCCGTCATCGAACTGGAGCACTACGGTGTGCCGTTCTCCCGCACCGAGGACGGGCGAATCTACCAGCGGCCGTTTGGCGGCATGACGACGCGCTTCGGCGAAGGCACGGCGCAGCGAACCTGCGCTGCAGCCGACCGAACCGGCCATGCGATGCTGCACACGCTGTATCAACAGTCGCTGAAACATGACGCCGAGTTCTATATCGAATATTTCGCCGTGGACCTGATCATGGAGGACGGCGCCTGCCGCGGTGTCGTCGCGATCGATCTGGCGACAGGCCGGCTGCATCGCTTCCGTGCGCACCAGGTGATCCTGGCAACGGGCGGCTACGGCCGGGCGTACTTCTCCTGCACATCCGCGCATACCTGCACGGGTGACGGCAATGCCATGGTCATGCGCGCGGGCCTGCCGGCACAGGACATGGAATTCGTGCAGTTCCACCCGACCGGGATCTACGGCGCGGGCTGCCTGATCACCGAAGGTGTACGGGGCGAGGGCGGCTACCTGACCAACAGCGACGGCGAGCGGTTCATGGAGCGCTACGCACCAAATGCCAAGGACCTTGCGTCGCGCGACGTCGTAAGCCGTTCCATGACGATCGAAATCCGCGAGGGTCGCGGCGTCGGTGTGGAGCAGGATCATATTCACCTGCATCTCGAGCACCTGGGTCCCGAGGTCATCGAGGAAAGGTTGCCGGGCATCGCGGAATCCGCGCGGATTTTTGCCGGTGTCGACGTGACCAAGGAGCCGATCCCGGTCCTGCCGACGGTTCACTACAACATGGGCGGCATTCCGGCGAACTTCAACGGCCAGGTCGTGACACTCAAGGACGGTGATCCGGAATCGGTCGTGCCCGGGCTCATGGCGGTCGGTGAGGCAGCCTGCGTGTCCGTCCACGGCGCCAACCGACTCGGGTCGAACTCGCTGCTCGATCTCGTCGTGTTTGGCCGATCCGCCGCGCATTTCTGCACGGAGACCATGGCGCCTGGCGCGAGGCACAAAGCACTTGCGAGCGATGCGGGTCAAAACAGCGTCGATCGCATCGACCGGCTGCGTAACGCCGACGGCTCTCGGTCGACGGCGGAGATTCGCCTCGAGATGCAGAAGATCATGCAGAGTCACGCCGCCGTGTTCCGCACGGGCGAGACGCTCGGCGAGGGCGTGGAGCTGCTCAGGAAAACGTTTGCTGCGCTTGCGGATGTGCGCGTGTCCGATCGTTCAATGATCTGGAATACCGATCTCGTCGAGACGATGGAGCTCGAAAACCTGATGCTCAATGCAATAACGACGATCGAGTCGGCGGCAAACCGCCTGGAGAGCCGCGGTGCGCATGCGCGTGAAGATTATCCCGAGCGCGATGATGAGGAATGGATGAAACACACATTGGCCTGGGTCGGTGACAGCGGCGAGACGTGCTTCGACTATCGGCCCGTGCATCAGGACACGTTGACCGACGAGGTCGACGCCATTCCGCCCAAGGCGCGGGTTTACTAGGAGTCAGGTTTTGGCTGAGTTCAGGCTGCCACCGAATTCGAGGATCAAAAAAGGCAAGCACTTTGCCGCCGCGGATGGTGCCGGCAATACGCGCGTATTTGCGGTCTATCGCTACGACCCCGACAGCGGAGAGAACCCGCGTGTCGATACTTATGAAGTCGACGTCGATAGCTGCGGACCGATGGTGCTCGACGCGCTCATGAAGATAAAGAACGAGATTGATCCGACCTTGACGTTCCGTCGTTCCTGCCGCGAGGGTATTTGCGGGTCCTGCGCAATGAATATCGACGGCAGCAACACGCTTGCGTGCACGCGGGCAATCAACGAAGTCAAAGGCAATGTCCGGATCTATCCTCTGCCGCACATGCCCGTGGTCAAGGACCTGGTGCCGGACCTGACCAACTTCTATGCGCAGTACGCGTCGATCAAACCCTGGCTGCAGACGCGAACGCCGCCGCCGCCCGACCGCGAGCGCCTGCAAAGCAAGGAAGACCAGGAGCTGATCAACGAACCTGCGGCGTGCATATTGTGCGCCTGTTGCTCGACGAGTTGCCCGAGCTACTGGTGGAACTCGGACCGCTATCTCGGGCCGGCGGCACTGCTGGCGGCGTACCGCTGGCTTGTCGACAGCCGCGACGAAGCCACGGGCGAACGCCTCGACGAACTCGAGGACCCGTTTCGCCTGTATCGCTGCCATACCATCATGAATTGCACGCAAACCTGTCCGAAGAATCTGAATCCGGCGCAGGCCATTGCCGAGACCAAGAAAATGCTTGCCGAGAGACGCTTCTAGGAGCGGTCGTGCGCCCGGCCCACGAAAATGCCAACAGCCGGTTCAGGATGGCAGTGTCGGATTCCAGAACGGGCCAATGCAGCGAACTAGGTTGAAGTGGCAATGCAGGCGCGGCATGCGCGAGCTCGACGAGTTGCTGCTCGCGTATCTCGAAGAAAAATACGATGCAGCCGACGATGCGGAAAAAGCCGCATTCCGCTCGCTTTTGGAACTTCCGGATCCGCAGCTGATGGCGTACCTGTTGCAAAACGAGGAACCCGGAGCCAGCGTCAAGATTGTCGTCGACGCGATACTACAGCGATCTGCAGGCTGACCCGCGAATGCGGGTCGTCGTCGTGGCCGGTGCTGTGTCGACAGCGGCGCTCGGCGTAATCGCGATCCTTGCCATGAATGCCGATATCCGCTGGCGTAGCGTTGCTGCGCTGTTGTGGACACTTTCTGCGGTGCGAGAACTCTGTGTTATAACCCATGGGTATAAGCGGTTTCGGCGTTTGCGCATCTACGCAACGGGCGAGGTGGATTTGCAGGGCAGCGACGGCAAATGGTGCAGTGCAAAAATCCTGTCAGGAAGTGTTGTCCTCTCCCGTATCGCATGGCTGCGCCTGGCGCCGGAACGCGGCGGCCACTGCGCCGAACTTGTACGCGGCAGATCGTCTGAAAGCGACGCCTGGCGCCGCTTTCAGGTGATCTGGAGACATCTGGGAGCCGGCGATTAAGGCTGCTACCATGCGCCGGCCGGGAACCGGGTCACATAATGACAAAAAACACCAATTCATCGAGCGAACTTTCCGTAATCGGGCCGGTCTATCCGGTTGTCGAGCGGTCGGGTTTCGTGAATTGTGAGGCGCGGCCGCATGTCGAATGAATCGACAGACAAGGAACTGGTCAAACGGGTCCAGAAAGGTGACAAGGGCGCGTTTGATCTGCTGGTGCTCAAGTATGAGCAGAAGATCGTCAACCTGGTAATGCGGTATGTACGTGACCAGGAACAGGCACTCGATATCAGCCAGGAAGCTTTTATCAAGGCCTACCGGGCACTGCCCAGGTTCCGGGGCGACAGCGCGTTTTACACCTGGCTGTACCGGATCGCCGTGAATACCGCCAAGAATTACCTGGCGGCGCAGCGCCGGCGGCCCATGGATATCGAGCTCGACATGCAGGATCCAGAGCAGTACGGACTGCACGCCAAGCTCAAAGAGACGGATACTCCGGAAGGGGTGACGTTGAGTCAGGAATTACAGGACACGCTGGAACGTGCCATTGACGCACTGCCGGATGATCTCAGGACGGCGATCATCTTGCGTGAACTCGATGGTATGAGTTATGAAGAGATCGCACAGACGATGAATTGTCCAGTCGGTACCGTGCGGTCGAGAATTTTCCGGGCTCGCGACGCAATCGGTAAGAAAGTCGGGACCCTGGTGCGCTAAAAAGGCGGGGAAGATGAATGATGCAATCAAAGCGCAGGTTTCAGCTTTTGTAGACGGTGAGCTGCCGCAGAGCGAGCTGGAATTACTGCTGCGCAGAATGAGCCAGGACGCCGAACTTCGGCAACTGGCGGCGGAGTATCTTGCGATTCGTCGCGTTATGCGCGGCGAGCGCCAGGTTGCGGGACTCGGCGAGCTGCGGCATCGAATCTCGGCAGCGATCGATGACCAGGAAATTCAGCAGGGCGAGGTGGTAAGCGAAGAGCGCGAGCCGACTTACGCCAAGCCGCTCGCCGGTTTTGCCATTGCAGCCAGCGTTGCTCTGGCGGCGATCATTGGCATCCAGCAGATGGGTGGCGATGCCGACGTACCACAGCCGGCGGACGCGGTTGCCGACATTGACACTTCCTACACGGTTCCCAATCAGGTCGAGGATCAGTTGCGCGAATACTATCTTCGTCACGCTGCGTCCGCATCGCATATCGGTGCGGATCGAATCAACGCCCGCCTGGTGACACTGGAGTTGCGAGACGGCGTTCTCGTTGAAATGGGGGAGCCGGAAGTCGAAGAGCCTGCCGAGGCTCAAGAGCAGACGCCGGCCGAATGAAAACCTCCGCAAGACACCTTGCCGCGGCCGCAAGCTTGTTAATTCCGGGACTGGCCGCGGCCGACGCTGCGCCCGGTGACTGGCTGAACAAGATGTCGGCGGCGGTGCAGACCACGAACTACGAAGGCACCGTCATTCGCATTCGTAACGACAAGGTCGAAGCGCTCAAGGTTGCCCACGTCGTCGCCGACGGCGTAATCCGCGAACGCGTTGTCGTGCAGGAAGGCAATGGACTCGAGATCATTCGCAACGGCAACGAAGTTCACTGCATCCTGCCGGACAAGAAGGAAGTGCTGGTCGAGGAATGGAACGACCAGAGCACTCTTTTTTCCGCTTTGCCGTCGAGCGATATCCGTTTCGGCAGCGAATACGATGTGTCGATCGTCCGGACGGATCGCGTTGCGGGGCGCGAAACGGTGCTGCTCGCTATTCGGCCTCACGATGGCTATCGCTTCGGGCACCGCCTGTGGCTCGATACCGCGACGGGCTTTCCGTTACAGACAAAGCTGATCGCCGACAGCGGCAAGGCGGTCGAGCAGGTCAGGTTCGCAGATATCCGCATTGGTAACGACATCCAGGCCAGCTCCCTGGCACCTACCGTCAGTACGGAAAACTTTCGCTGGCTCACCAGTCCGAAACGATCGATCTCGCATGTTGTGGATACGAGCTGGCGCAGTAGCGACTTGCCGCCCGGTTTTCGCGCGGTTTCCACGCATCAGGAGGAATTGCCAGGCTCCGAAGTACCCGTTGTGCACATTCTTTACAGCGACGGCCTGGCGAACGTATCCGTTTTCGTGGAACCCGCAAAAGGGAAGTCGCCCCCACGTCGCTCGAAGATGGGCGTTTCGAATTCCTTCAGCAATCAGATCGGCAACTACCAGGTGACGGCCGTCGGCGAAGTCCCGGCGCGGACCGTCGAGCAGATTGCATCGTCGATGCGGCCTAATCAATAGGCTGAAGAGTTAGAATTCCCCAATGGAAACTCCCCGGGGCACGGTCGTGTCGCTCGTGACGCGTGAGAACGATCGCGTGGCGACCATTGACGTCGACGTGGCGGCTGTCTGTGCGCGCTGTGCGGCGGGTAAGGGATGTGGAGCCGGTTTACTGGCGGGAACCGGCCCGAGGCGACGCATCGAGGCTGTTGCCGGCCATGAGCTCGGTCTGCGGCCCGGCGACACCGTTGAGCTCAGCCTCGAACCGCGCAGCCTTCTGTATGCCTCGTTCGTCGCGTACGGCGCGCCACTGATCGGCGCGTTGTCGGCAGCGGCGATCGCCTACGCTCTGTCGTTCGGTGATGCCGAAGCCGCGGCCGCGAGCCTCGCCGGCGTGGTCGCAGGCGTAGTCTTCAGCCGTCTGTATCTGGGTCGGCGGGCATGTCTGAATCGTTTTGAGCCGACCGTGAGCAGAGTGCTCTGATGCAACTCGACGTATACAGCCGGCAGGGCTGCCACTTGTGCGAAGTCCTGGTAGAAGAATTACTGCCGCTCGTGAGAGGCCGCCTCGACGTCGTCGTCCACGACATCGATTCGCGTGAGGACTGGCGCGAAAAATACGATACTCGCGTTCCGGTTATCGAATATGACGGCGAGCTCGTCTGCCAGTATCATCTCGACCCTGGCGCACTGGAGCAGGTCCTGAACCGCGTTTCTGCATGAAGCACATCCGCAATTTTTCCATCATTGCCCATATCGATCACGGCAAGTCGACACTGGCTGACCGCTTCATCCAGATTTGCGGCGGCCTGTCGGATCGTGAAATGGCGGAACAGGTCCTCGACTCCATGGATCTGGAGCGCGAACGCGGCATCACGATCAAGGCGCAGAGCGTATCGCTGGAGTACAAGGCGAACGACGGCGAAATCTACGAGCTGAATTTCATCGATACGCCGGGACATGTGGATTTTTCTTATGAGGTATCGCGTTCGCTGGCTGCGTGTGAAGGCGCACTGCTTGTCGTTGACGCAGCGCAGGGGGTCGAGGCGCAAAGCGTCGCCAACTGCACGACGGCCATCGACCAGGGTCTCGAGGTTTTGCCGGTATTGAACAAGATAGACCTGCCCGCCGCGGAGCCGGAGCGGGTAAGGCACGAGATCGAAGACATCATCGGCATCGATGCGCGGGATTCGGTAGAGACCAGTGCCAAGACCGGCCAGGGCGTTCCGCAATTGCTCGAAGCTATCGTTACCCAGATTCCTCCCCCTGAAGGCGATCCCGAAGCGCCGTTGCAGGCGCTGATTATCGATTCGTGGTTCGACAACTACGTCGGCGTCGTCTCACTCGTGCGAGTCATGAACGGTTGTTTGCCAAAACGCAGCAAGATCAAGGTGATGTCGACTGGCGAATCCTATAACGCGGATCGGGTCGGATGTTTCACACCGAAGATGCAGGACCGTGACGAGTTGCAAACGGGGCAGGTCGGCTTCGTCATTGCCGGCATCAAGGATATCTATGGCGCGCCGGTAGGCGACACACTGACTCTGACACGCCAGCCCTGCGAAGCGCCGCTACCTGGCTTCAAGCACGTGCAGCCGCGAGTATTCGCCGGCCTTTTTCCGATCCGCACCGAGGACTACGAGAACTTTCGCGAGGCTCTTCAAAAACTCCGGCTCAATGATGCCGCACTGCACTTCGAGCCCGAGACATCCGCGGCGCTCGGATTTGGTTTTCGTTGCGGTTTTCTCGGCATGTTGCATATGGAGATCGTTCAGGAGCGGCTGGAGCGCGAATACGATCTCGAGCTGATTACCACGGCACCGACCGTTGTGTTCGAAGTAGCAGACACGGCAGGCAATGTCGTCCTGGTCGACAACCCGGCCAATCTGCCGCCCGCAAATGAAATTGCCGAACTGCGCGAACCGATCATTACGGCACACATACTCGTGCCGGAAAAACATGTCGGTGCGGTGATCAAACTTTGCATCGAAAAACGAGGCGTGCAAAAACACATTCGCTATTTGGGGAACCAGGTGGTTCTCGAGTATGAGTTGCCGCTTGCCGAAGTCGTGCTCGATTTCTTTGACAGGCTGAAGTCTGTCAGCCGCGGCTACGCATCGTTCGAATATCACTTCGAGCGCTTCGACCCGGCGCAGCTCGTTAGGCTGGATATCCTGATCAACAAAGATCGGGTAGACGCGTTGTCGGTGATCGTTCATCGCGCCAATGCGCAGTCTCGCGGCCGCGAGCTCGTGGAGCGAATGCGCGAACTGATACCGCGTCAAATGTTCGACGTTGCGATACAGGCGGCGATCGGCAGCCAGATCATTGCGCGCAGCACGGTCAAGGCACTGCGCAAGAACGTCACGGCCAAATGCTATGGCGGCGACGTGACTCGCAAGCGCAAATTACTGGAGAAACAAAAGGCCGGCAAGCGCCGTATGAAACAGGTAGGATCGGTTGAGATTCCGCAGGAGGCATTTCTTGCCGTGCTGCGGGCGAAGAGTGAGTAGGTAATATTGAGCGCGTATCTGGCCCTTATTTTGTCCGTGCTGACGCTGCTGACCGGCGTCGTCGTCGCGATGAACAAGTTCGTCTGGAAGGTGGACGAGAGAGAAAGCCCTTCCGTGACGTTGAATACGCTGGTCGAGTATTCAAGGTCTTTTTTCCCGGTGCTGCTTATTGTCCTGGTCATACGCTCTTTCGTTTTCGAGCCTTTCCGCATTCCGTCAGGCTCGATGATGCCCACGCTTCTCCAGGGCGACTTTATTTTCGTCAAGAAATACGCCTACGGGCTCAGGCTGCCAGTCACCGAGACCAAAATCGTCGACACGGGCAACCCTGAACGCGGCGACGTCGTGGTTTTTCGGCTACCGTCGAACCCGAAGGTCAATTACATCAAGCGCATCGTCGGCCTTCCCGGCGATGAAGTCGTGTATGAGCGTCATCGCCTGACAATCAACGGCGAATTGATCGGCCTCGAGCAGGCGACCGACGCGACAAGGAAGTCGCCGAAGTTCATCGAGACGCTCGGCGAGCGCGAACATGATATTTTTATTTTCGATCCTGTGAACCGACGCGGGGACGCTACTTATGTGGTGCCTGAAGGGCACCTCTTCGTTATGGGGGACAACCGGGACGATAGCCAGGACAGCCGTTTTATCGGCTATATACCCGAGACGCATCTCGTCGGCGAGGCCGTCAGGATCTGGTTACATATGGACGGCCTGAGCTGGCCGCGATGGGATCGGGTCGGGGACAAGATTCGATAATGTGGCGCAAGTCACTAAATCGCCCGTTATAATTGCGATAGGATATGATTATGTTGAGAACGGCAAAACATAGATTCGGTATCCGGCGCCGGCAGGACGGCATGACAACGCTCGGCTTCGTTATTCTTGTGGCTTTCGTAGGCCTGTTCGCATTTGCCGCTATTCGCCTGACCCCGGTCTATCTCAATTACATGAAGGTCGTCGGCGTCGTCGACGGCGTCTATAACGAGTTCGACGGACAGAACGCGACTCGCGCCTCGATTCGCAATTCATTATTGCGTCGCTTCGACATCGAGAGCGTGAGCGTCATTACACACCGTGCCGTGACTGTCACGGCGGTCGATGGCGGGTTCGAGGTCAAGGCAAGATACGACCACACGGCGCCGTTCATCGGCAACATCTCCTTTACCGTACACTTCGACAAGACACGCATAGTGCGTCGCTGACACGAGCCCGTGTTGTCGAAGGCTGAGACCTGGCTCCGGAAATCCCTGGACTACGAATTCGATGATGCCGGCTTGCTCGGGCAGGCATTGACGCACCGCAGTGCGCCTGGACCCAATAACGAACGCCTCGAATTCCTGGGCGACGCTGTGCTCGACTTCGTCATATCCGAAGTCGTGTTTCGTGCGCATCCGCTGGCGCCGGAAGGCGACCTCAGCCGGCTGCGTTCATCGCTGGTGAAAGACACCTGCCTGGCAGAGATCGCTTCGGAAATTGGCGTCGGTGAGCACCTGATTCTCGGCGGTGGTGAGCGCAAGAGCGGCGGCCACCGGCGCGATTCCATACTTGCTGATGCCATCGAGGCGATATTCGGTGCGGTATACCTCGACGCCGGTTTCGATGCAGCGAGGGTCGTTATCGAGCGCGCATACGGCTCACGACTCGAGGACTTTCCGCCAGCGGACGAGCTGCGCGACCCCAAGACCCGGTTGCAGGAATGGCTGCAGGCCCGGCAGATGGGCCTGCCGCGCTACGATCTGGTGGAAGTGACCGGCGAAGCTCATCGGCAACGATTCGAAGTCAGTTGTAATATCGACGGCATGGACGTTTCGACGCGGGGCCATGGCACGTCCCGTCGGAATGCGGAGCAACGGTCGGCCGAGAAGATGCTCGACAACCTGACAAACGATACTGCCTGATGACTGATACACGATGCGGCTACGTCGCCGTCGTTGGCCGCCCCAACGTCGGCAAGTCCACATTGATCAACGCGATCATGGGGACAAAAGTCAGTATCGTCACCGCAAAACCCCAGACCACGCGGCATCGAATCCTCGCGGTTCTCACTGGTTCCGACACGCAGATTATTTTCGTGGACACACCCGGCATTCACCGTAAGGCCGGAAAGGCGATGAACAGGCTCATGAACAGGGCTGCGATCAACGCGCTCAGGGATGCCGATCTCGTGCTGTTCGTTTGCGAGGCTGGTCGCTGGACACCGGAGGACGGCGATGTACTCCAACGCATACGCGGCTGCGACGCCCCGGTCGTAGCTGTCGTGAACAAGGTTGACCTCGTCCACCCGAAGGAGCGCTTGCTAGAAATGCTGGCCGGGATGGCCGACCGTTTCGATTTTGCCGAGATTCTCCCCGTATCGGCGAGCAAGCATGACAATCTCGATGCCCTTATGGATCTGATCCCGGGTTTCCTGCCGGATTCGCCGTTTTATTTCCCCGAAGGTATGCGCACCGATCGCAGCGCCGAATTTCATGCCGCCGAGATCATACGCGAGAAGCTGACGCTCTCACTGCATCAGGAAGTGCCGTATGGGCTCACCGTGCAAGTCGAGCAATATGTCGTGGAGGAAGATCGCACGGTCATTCACGCGATAATCTGGGTCGAGCGCGACAGCCAGAAAGGGATCGTCGTCGGCAAGGGAGGCCAAGTGCTGAAGCGTGTCGGCAGAGCGGCCAGGCTGGAGTTGAAAGAACAGCTTGGGCGTCCCGTGCATCTCGAACTGTGGGTCAAGGTCAAGGAGAACTGGGCCGACAGCGAGAAGGACCTTCTCCGGCTCGGCTACGAGTCGCCATGAGCACTCAGCGGCGGGTCCAGCAGGAACCTGCGTACATACTCCACCATCGGCCGTTCCGGGATTCCAGCCAGATACTCGACGTTCTCTCGCGCGAGCATGGCAAGTTGTCTCTCGTTGCACGTGGAAGCCGCGGCGGAAAATCCCGGCTCAAGGGCGTGCTGCGTCCATTCATGCCGTTGTCGATGTCCTGGGTACAGAAGACCGATCTCGGCACGCTGACCGGCGCCGAAGTACGTGGCGCACCTCTGAGTCTTGGCGGTGATGCACTCATGGCCGGCTACTACGTCAACGAACTGTTGCTGCATTTTTTGCACCGTCACGATCCACAGCCGGAAGTATTCGATCTGTACGGCGATGCGCTGATCAGCCTCGCGCGGTCGGACAAACCGGCGGCGGCGCTGCGGCAGTTCGAGATCGCGTTATTGCAGCATATCGGTTACGCACTCAATCTGGATCATGACACTGTGACGCACTCGGCGCTGGATCCGGAAAGCCGATACGAGTACCGCATGGAGCAGGGTCCTGTTGCCGTGCAGAAAAAAGATGGTTCGCTCGTCTTTACCGGCAATACATTACTCGCAATCGGCAGGCAGGAGTTTTCTCAACCGGAGATTCTGAGAGCTGCCGGTCGCCTGTTGCGCGCAGTCATTGATTTTCACCTTGGTGGCAAAGAGCTCAAGACGCGAAAAGTGCTCGTCGATCTGCACAAGCTGTAGAATACCCGACCATGGAAAAACGGCCGCTACACCTTGGCGTGAACATCGACCACATCGCTACGCTGCGCGAAGTCAGGGGAACGACGTACCCGCGCCCGGCGGAAGCCGCGGTCTCTGCTGAAAAAGCAGGTGCGGACAGCATCACCGTTCACTTGCGCGAAGACCGCCGTCACATTCAGGATCATGATCTCATCGAGATCAACAAGGTTATACGCACGCACATGAACCTCGAAATTTCCGTCACCGAGGAAATGCTCGGCATCGCGGAAACGATCGGCCCACATGACTGCTGCCTGGTTCCGGAAAATCGTCAGGAACTGACGACCGAGGGCGGACTCGACGTCGCCGCGCAGAGAGACAGGATTCGCGATGCCTGCACGAGACTTGCAGAGGCCGGCATACGCGTGTCGCTGTTTATCGATCCGGAGCCCGCACAGCTCGAGGCGGCCGTGGAGGTTGGCGCGCCCGTCGTCGAACTGCATACGGGCTGCTATGCCGAAGCCGGGTCCGGGTCGGAATCGAAGGAGCTGAAGCGGGTTGCCAAGGCCGCGCGCTACGGCGATGAGATCGGACTGGTCATAAACGCCGGTCACGGCCTGCACTATGGAAATGTCGATGCAATCGCACGGATTCCCGAGATCGTCGAGCTCAACATTGGCCACGCAATCGTCGCGCGCGCCGTATTCGATGGCCTGGTGCATGCTGTGACCGACATGAAGAAGCGCATGCTGGAAGCCAGGGCCAGCCTGTAACGCCATGCATTGTTTTTCTTTCGATATTGAAACGATACCGGACGTCGAATTCGGCCGGCGCATGTGGGATCTCGGCGATTTGCCGGACGATGAAGTCGCGACGGCAATGACATTCAAACAGCTGCAGAAAACCGGCTCGGAGTTCCTGCCGCTGCACCAGCACCGGATCGTGGCAATCTCGGTGGCGCTGCGCTCTGGCGATGGATTTCGTGTCTGGAGCCTGGGTGACGAGGATGCCGACGAGGCCGAGCTCGTGCGGCGTTTTTTCGACGGCATCGATCGTTATACGCCGGACCTGGTTTCCTGGAATGGCGGCGGCTTCGATTTGCCTGTATTGCACTACCGCGCGCTCAAGCACGGGATTCAGGCGCCGCGGTACTGGGAAACCGGCGATACCGACCGCGACTTCAAATGGAATAACTACCTGAGCCGGTTCCATTGGCGGCACGTCGACCTCATGGATGTGCTGTCGGGATATCAGCCACGAGCACGCGCGAGCCTGGACCAGACGGCAGTACTGCTCGGATTTCCTGGGAAGCTCGGCATGAGTGGCGACAAGGTCTACGAGAAATTCAAAGATGGCGCCATCGCGGAAATTCGCGATTATTGCGAGACTGATGTGCTGAATACCTGGCTCGTCTATTTGCGTTTCGAGTTCATGCGGGGCCATCTCGACGAAAAGGATCTCGTGCGCGAGTACAAGCTTGTCCGCGACACGCTGCAGGCGATGGACAAGCCGCACCTCAACGAATTCCTGGGCGCCTGGGCCGAGTAGAGAGACTATGGCCCGCCGTCGTCGCCGCGAGCCGGAAACGGCATCGATCCGTGCCGTGACACACGATGGCCGCGGTATCGCCGCGCTCGAGGGAAAGACTGTCTTTGTATCCGGCGCGCTCGAGGGTGAGCTCGTGCGTTTTCGCCGGCGCAAGTCCCGGCGCAATTTTGACGAAGCGGAGCTGCTCGAGATTATCGAGCCGTCGCCGGAGCGTATCCAGCCGCGCTGCGAGGCCTTTGGTCGCTGCGGCGGCTGCGCCATGCAGCACGTCAGTATCGAGCAGCAGCGCGACATCAAGTCCCGGGTGTTGCATGACAATCTGCAGCGGATCGGCAACGTCGAGCCGGAAAGCTGGCTGGAGCCGATGACCGGCCCGGTCTGGGGCTACCGACGGCGCGCACGCCTTGCGGTCAAGGATGTATTCGCCAAGGGCCGGGTGCTCGTCGGTTTTCGCGAGCGTCATGCGCCATATATCACGGACATGCACCGCTGCGAGGTGCTGGCTGAACCTGTCGACTCGATGCTGGACCCCCTTTCAGAGCTGATCGCGACCTTGTCGATACGCGCCCGACTGCCGCAAATCGAAGTTGCGGTGGCCGACAACGCAACGGCCTTCGTTTTCAGGGTCCTTGATGCGCCAACTGAAGAAGATTGCGATGCATTTCGTGCGTTTGGCCGCGAGCAAGGTGTCCGTATCTACCTGCAACCGGCCGGCCTCGACTCCGTAAGCCTGTTATTTCCCGATGACGCAGCTGACAAACCGTTGTATTACGAACTCCCTGAGTTCGATCTCCGCATCGAGTTCGATCCCGTCGGCTTCGTACAGGTCAACAGCGACATCAATCGCCAAATGGTGCACACGGCAGTCGAACTGCTGGCTCCCGAGCCCGAGGACCGGGTTCTCGACCTGTTCTGTGGCATCGGCAATTTCTCGCTGCCCCTGGCCAGGCGTGCCGGCACCGTCCTCGGGGTCGAGGGCGACGGATTGCTCGTCGACGCAGCCGCGGCAAACGCCGAAAAGAACGGCATCGGGAATGCCAGCTTCCGCAAGGCCGATCTGAGTGCGATTACCGGTGAGGAAAGCTGGCTCCGGGAGCGATGGGACCGCATCCTTCTCGATCCCGCGCGCAGCGGCGCCCTCGAACTCGTCAAAAAAATTGATGTCGCCGGCCCTGAGCGGGTTGTGTATGTCTCCTGTCACCCCGGCACCCTGGCCAGGGACGCTGGTGTACTTGTCAATGAGAAAGGCTATCGTTGCGCCGCGGCGGGTATCATTGACATGTTCCCGCACACGGCCCACATGGAGTCGATTGCTGTATTTGATAAGATTTAATAATAATTTCATATAGTTATTACATTTATGTAGAATCATTATTATGTCTCTCGGTCCCGTAATGCTGGATATCGACGGTCCGTCGCTGACCCCCGCTGACCGTGAGCTGCTGCGTGAGGCGGCTGTCGGAGGAGTGGTCCTGTTCTCGCGGAATTACGAGTCACCGGAGCAGATCGCGGATCTCGTCGCTGACATACGGGCGTTGCGCAGCCCGCCACTGCTCGTGGCTGTCGACTATGAAGGCGGGCGAGTGCAACGGTTTCGTGACGGGTTTACGGCGATTCCGGCGATGCGAAGAATCGGCCACGAGTATGACCGGGATGCCGAAAGGGCATTGCAGCTGGCGCGCAACGCCGGCTGGCTCATCGCCTCGGAGTTGCGCGCTGCCGGTATCGACCTTTGTTTTGGGCCCTGCGTGGATCTGGACTGGGGCGTGAGCGAAATCATTGGCGATCGCGCATTTCACGCCGACCCCGACGTCGTCGGCGAATTGGCCGCCGAATTCTCGCGTGGACTGCGCAGCGCCGGTATGGTCGCGGTGGCCAAGCACTTTCCGGGGCATGGCGCAGTGGTCGCCGATTCTCATGAGCAATTGCCGGTCGATCGTCGGGATTATGGCGCTGTGCTCGACGACATGCGGCCATACGAAAGGCTGATCACGAACGGTTTGGCCGCCGGCGTCATGGTCGCGCATATCATCTTTCGCGAAATGGACGACATGCCGGCGAGTTTGTCGCCGTTCTGGATCGACCGGGAGTTGCGGGGGCGCCTGGGCTTTGGCGGCGCCGTTTTCACAGACGATCTGTCGATGAAAGCGACGAGCGCTTATGGCTCGATGCGCCAGCGCGCGAAAAGGGCGCTCGACGCCGGCTGCGATATGGTGATCGTCTGCAATGATCGTTCTGCTGCGGAGCAGACAGTGGCCGCTTTTGCCGATTATTCAAATCCGCTGTCGCTGGTACGCCTGGCGCGGCTGCACGGCACTGGCCATGTGCTGCGCGAAACCCTGCTTGCGAGCGAGCAATGGCAAGCGGCAACCGCGGTGCTGGCCGAGTGGAGCGAGCCCCCTGAACTGCATCTGGATGCCTGAATGAGCGAACAATACGCGCTAATCGTGGGTAGTGGCTTCACCGACTTTGCCGACACCGGCAGCGTGCGCACGGTCGAGACGCGCTACGGCAGCCCATCGGCGCCGCTGCGGACGGCTGCGTTCGGAAACTTCGATGTATTCGTCCTGCTGCGGCACGGTGATGCTCATACGCTTCCGCCGCACGCAATCAATTACCGGGCCAACATTACGGCCCTCAAGGAGGCAGGAGCCACGGCAATCGTTGCGCTGAACACGGTCGGTGTCGTGAGCGACAAGTGTCAGCCCGGTGAGCTGGCTGTGCCGCTGCAGCTGATCGACTACACGTGGGGTCGAGAAGCTACTATTCATGATGGCAGCAACGCCCGATTCGAGCATATCGATTTTACGGATCCGTTCTCGGAAAACGTTCGCGCAGCTTTGCTTGCCGCCGCGCGCTCGGCCGGTGCCGACTGCTGCGACGGCGGCGTATACGCGGTAACGCAGGGGCCGAGGCTGGAGACTGCGGCAGAGGTCGAGCGGTTAAAACGCGACGGTGCCGACTTCGTCGGCATGACGGCGATGCCCGAAGCAGGCCTCGCCCGTGAACTGGGAATCGAATACGCTTGTCTTTCGCTGGCGGTAAACTTTGCTGCCGGGCGCGGCGATGTCCCGATTCACGACGATGTCGAGTCGAACATGGCCGCCGCAAGAATGCAGGCAATGAAGGTCCTGAGACACTTTTTTCAATAGCACATATGACCATCAGCCGGAAAATACTCGAGCAGGTCGTCAAAGCGTCGGCGGAGCCGCTCTTTATCGTTCGCGTCGACCATCCCGACTGGCCCGTCGTACTGAGCAATCCGGCATTCGATGCGATCGGCGGCAAGGACGCACGTGAGCAGCCGTTCGCAGACGTCATCGAGCAACTCGTCGGGCGGGAACTCGCACTAGAAATTTCGGAAACGCTTCGCTCCCAGGAGGAAACGAGTTTTCCGGTGGAACTGGGAGGGCGGGAGTACCTGCTGGCCCTGAAGCCGCTCGCCCGTGACGGAGAGACCGCGGCGCGGTATTACGCGGCGTTCTGGCGCAATGCTGCCGGTTCTGGCGGTGTCGGTGGCAGCGACATGCATCATGAGTTACTCAAAGCGAAGCGCCGTATCAGAGATCTTTCGCGTGACGATCCGGTGACCGGCCTTCTGAACGGCCGTGCTTTCCGCGAAGTGCTGCAGCATGACTGGGCGGTCTCTGCCCGAGAGAAAAGCACGCTGGCTCTGGTGGCGTTCACACTCGACGATTTCGACGCCTATGTCGACGTGTTCGGCCGGCACGCGGCCGACTCCTGCCTGAGGCGAGTCGGACAGGCTATACGCCGCTGCCTGCGGCGGGCGAGCGACGTTGTCGGGCGCGTTGATGGCGCGAAATTGGTCGTGCTGTCACACGCGTCGGACGAGGACGGCGTCCGTGACTTCGCATCGCGCATATCGGGAGCGGTGCGCGAACTCGGCTTACACCATCCGCGCTCGACGGTCGGCAAATTCGTGACGGTGTCGTATCGCGTGGCGGCGACCACCAAGGCGGCGAAGGGTCAGACGGCAAATGAGTTTCTTGACGCGTTACTGAGCAGTTTCGCTGAGTAAGGCTCCCGCTTCGTCGCCGTCTTCTTGCGGCTCTTCTTCCTCGACTCGCGTAATTTTGGCGATTACGCCAAACCTCGGGTGGTCGAAGTAACGAATGTCGCCATTCTTGAATATGCGGTCTTCCTGGATACGGTAGAACACCTGTTGCTCGTCCGGATACGGTTCGCCGTCGAACCAGGAAGACTGCGGTACGGATTCGGTTGGCGCCTGCAGCGCCAGGTCGACGACAAGATGCAGGTAACGGCTGAGGTAAAGCGTAAAGCTGCCATCGAGGCCGGCTGGCGGTTCGCCGAACAGGCGCAGTTCGATCGGCGGCGTTGCTTCCTCGGGGTATGTAGCCTGTGTCCAGCCGAAATGCATGACGGTCTCGTAGACGTCGAGCAACTCGAACTTGTCGGCGATTTCCGTCAGCGTGAATTCTTCTTCGCTCAGGAGCAGGAGTTCGGCTTCGGCAGGTTCCCCCTCATCCTCCGTATCTTCCGCCTCGACAATTTCATCGGCATCGGTCTCGTCCTCGAGCAGCGCCAGCAATTCCGCGATCGTCGGCTCCTCGGGTGGCGGGTCGGAGGGAAAGATTTCCGTGCCTACCGAGACGTCTTCCACATAGGAAAATATGATGACTTCGACCGTATAACGGCGAATTTCTTCCTGTTCTTCGGCAATCGATTCCTCGGGCGGCACGTCTTGCGCCATCGTCGACAGCGCTAATAGTGAGCAAAAAAGTGCCGTAGCGATTATTTTCATTGATTCCATCATCCTGCTTTGGTCATCGGCTCTTTGATGGCCAGCGTGTCGAGCAGTTTTTCGATTGTCGCAAAACGCGTCTCGAGTTTGCCCAGGTCGAGTCGAAACTGCAGTCGGTGCGAGCCCTGCAAGCGATAGGTACTGCTGTCATTTTGCACTAATTGAACGAGCGCGACAGGATCAATGTTGCTATCAGGCCCGAAGACAATGTACCCGCCGCTATCCGCTGCGTCGATCTTCTCGATACCGAGGCCTGCGGCGACTTTCTTGATGGCCGCAATGCGCATCAGGTTTTTTGTGGCAGCCGGCAATAAACCGAACCGGTCGATCAGTTCGACCTGCAGTTCACGCAGGTCCCCGGGCGTTTCGCACGACGCGACACGTTTGTAGAGAATCAGCCGGAGGTGAACATCGGGAACGTAGTCGTCTGGAAGAAGCGCGGCGACGTGCAGGTTGATGTCTACGCCAGTGTCGAGTGGTGCCTCCAGGTCCGGTTCCTTGCCGGCTCGCAGCGATTCGACGGCCCGTCCCAGCAACTCCGTGTAAAGGGAAAACCCGATCTCCTGGATCTGCCCACTCTGTACGTCGCCGAGTAATTCACCGGCCCCGCGAATCTCCAGATCATGTGTCGCCAGCGTGAAACCGGAACCGAGATCTTCCAGCGAATCGATTGCCTCGAGGCGCTTTACTGCGTCGGCCGTCATAGCGGCTTTGGGTGGCGCAACAAGGTATGCATACGCTCGATGGTGTGAACGGCCGACGCGCCCGCGCAACTGGTGCAATTGGGCGAGGCCAAAGCGATCGGCACGATTGATGACGATCGTGTTGGCGGTCGGTACATCGATCCCGCTTTCGACGATCGTCGTACACAACAAAATGTTGAAGCGCCGATGATAAAAGTCGAGCATGACTTGCTCGAGTTCACGCTCGGGCATCCGCCCGTGGCCAATGCGGATACTGGCCTCGGGGACCAGTGATGCCAGTTTTTCGCCGGTGCGGTCAATATCCTCGATGCGGTTGTGAATGAAGTACACCTGGCCACCGCGTTTGATTTCGCGCAGGCAGGCCTCGCGAATCAGGACGTCATTCCACTGCGTGACGAAAGTCTTCACGGCGAGGCGCTCCGCCGGTGGCGTCGTTATCAGTGACATGTCACGCAGCCCGCCCAGCGCCATATTCAGCGTCCGCGGAATCGGTGTCGCTGTCAGTGTCAGCACGTCCACCTCGCTGCGCAGGGACTTGATGGCCTCTTTGTGACGTACACCGAAACGATGTTCCTCGTCGATGATGACGAGTCCCACGTCCTTGATGTCCCTGGTGTGCTGCAGCAGGCGATGCGTCCCGATGACGACGTCGACGTTACCCGACCTCAGGCCTTCGATGATTTCTCTCGCGGCCTTGGGCGACTGAAAACGCGACAGCACTTCGACACGTACCGGCCACTCCGCGAATCGGTCGCGAAAATTCTGCCCGTGTTGCTGGGCCAGCAAAGTGGTCGGCACGAGGATGGCCACCTGCTTGCCGCCATGAACGGCAGCAAACGATGCGCGCAGGGCGACTTCCGTCTTGCCGAAACCGACATCACCGCAGACGATCCTGTCCATCGGCTGGTTCGATGCCAGATCGTCGAGGACTTCGTCAATCGTGCGTGCCTGGTCCTCGGTCGGATCGAACGGAAAATCGCTCTCGAACGCGCGGTAGTCGCCTTCAGGCCAGCTGAAGCTGTGGCCCGGCCGGGCAGCCCGGCGCGCGTAAACGTCGAGGAGTTCCGCGGCAACGTCGCGGATCTTGCCAATAGCACGCTTGCGTGCTTTTGCCCACTGGTCGGAGCCGAGGCGATGCAGCGGAGCGTTCTCGGCCGAGGTGCCGGTATAACGGGAAATCAGATCGAGGGCGTGCACGGGTACGTACAGCTTGTCGCCATCCGCGTACCGGAGCTCGAGAAACTCGCCCACAATGCCGCCGGCTTCGAGCGTCGTCAGCCCGAGGTACCGGCCGACGCCGTATTCCGCATGCACGACGGGCGACCCGGCCTGCAGATCATTAAGCTGCCGGATGATCGTCTCGGGGTCACGCTCGGTGCGCCTGCGCCTCGAGCGTTGCCTGACTCGCTCACCGAACAGCTGCTGTTCGCTGATGATGGCGAGGTTGGCATCGGGCAATACGACACCGTTCTCCAGGGGTGCGATCGTCACCGCAACCCGGTGCGTGCCGTCCCTGAATCCGGCCCAGTCATCGACGCGTACCAGGTCGAGCCCGCGGCCGGAGAGCATGTCGAGAACCTGCTCGCGTCGGCCGGCCGAATCGCTCGTGAACAGCACGCGGCCGTCGAATCTGCCGAGAAACTGCATCAGGGCGCCGGCGGCATCCTCGTAACGCGCCTCGATCTTGAGGGCCGGCGGCATGCGGGCGGGAAGATTGTGATTGCCCGACTCCTCGCCGAGTGATCGCGAGGCGTAGCGAACGACGGGCCAAGCGGCCAGCCGGTTCATGGTTTCGTCTGTCGTATGGAACGTCTCGCCCGGTGAAAGAATCGGCCGCTCGGGATCGAGGCGTGAGATCTCGTAACGTTCGTCGATATCGGACCAGGATTGCGTATAGATGCTCTCGAGTTCGGCCGGCGCGACGACAATGCAGTCGTGAGGCAGGTAGTCAATGAGCGTCGATGTCGAATCGAAGAACAGCGGCAGGTAGTACTCGATGCCGCCGTGCGCGATGCCGTCCGAGACGTCGCGGTAGACGCGGGATTTGCCGGGCTGGCCCTCGAAGCGCTCGCGGTAACGGTCGCGAAAGTGTCGAATCGCATCAGTGTCGAGCGGGACCTCACGGGCCGGAAGAATATCGATCGACTCGACCACATCCCCCGACAGTTGCGTTTCCGGCGAAAAGTAACGCAGCGATTCGATGTCATCGTCGAAGAAGTCAATGCGCAACGGCGCCTCTGCTCCCATCGGAAAAATATCGATCAACGAACCGCGCACGGCGTACTCGCCGTGCTCCGACACCTGCGGGACCCTCAGGTAGCCGGCGGCCGCCAGCGAGTCGATAAAGGGTCCTCTCGCGAGTTGTTGCCCCGTTTGCAGCGACAGCGACCGCGACGATACGAAGTCCTTCGGCGGCAAGCGCTGCAACAAGACCGATGCCGAGGCAACGATGACGCCGCTGCGCATGCGGGGGAGAGAGGAGAGCGCAGCCAGGCGCGCCGATACGATGTCCTGGTGGGGCGAGAAGCTGTCCCAGGGCAGTGTCTCCCACTCGACAAAGTGGCTTACGTCGAAGCTGCCGCCCGCGAAAAACGCAATCTCCGACTCCAGTTGGTCTGCGTGCCGCGGGTCTTCGGCAAGAATTAAAAGCGGTCGATCGATTGATCGAGCGAGTTCGGCGGCCGCAAGTGCTGCGCTGGCGCCGACGAGACGGCCAAGTCCCCGGTGCTCACCGGGTTCGGGCAGGGTCAGCGTCGATGGAATGAGTAAATTGCTGGAGACCACGCGGCATTATAAATGGCCCCCAAAAAATTAGGGACAGTCACCGAATCCCGCGGGGATCGGTGACTGTCCCTGGATGTCTGCAGCTCAGCTTTTCTTGCGCTTTACGACGGCGTGGATGACACGGTCATACTCGAAGAAGACGACCATGTCCTTGTATTCCCAACGAGAGATCGGCGGATCGCCGACCGGAGCGACCTTGGCGTCCGGTGCACCGAACTTCGCTTCGACATTCGCGGCGGTCATGCCGCGCGTCGGGCGTTGCACGTCTCCGGCGGAGACGCCTTCCATCTGCAGCGTGTCGGCCTGAACCATGCCGAAGGCGCCAAAAAGCAGCGCGAAAGCGGTGAGAATTCTCAATTTGCCCATTGCGGAATCTCCTTTGATTCGAGGCGACTATAGCACTTCAAGTGTTACCAAAAAACGCGTGATTTCAAAGGTTTTTGTCCAATTCCACGAAAGTGTGAAACGGGTCACGAAAAGATCTTGCGGAATCCCGCGTAGAGTACGAATCCACAGGCTGCCAGTAGCGCGGCGACGCTGTTCAACGGCGCAAGAAACTGCGCGATGCGACTTTCGCCGACGTCGAACAGGGACACGGGAAGCAGCTCGGAGACGAGATCCAAGAGGCCGAGGACAGGGCCCGTAACCCACCAGAGCAGCAACAGGACGGGCAGGGAAATGCCGATCCAGACAGCAATCGTCTTGCGCCGTGACTTCTCGACCTCGGACATCACATTTTCTGTGAAGCCATTTTCGATCGTCTCAGCTTTGGAATCGTCGAACAGGGCCTGCAGTACGGGATCGGTAGTCATTGCGAAACCTCTTCATGCTGTGTGTCGTCGTAGGCGCTCAGCTGCTTGCGCAGCCGCTTGGTGCCGCGGCGGATGTGTGATTTGACCGTGCCAAGTGGCATCCCCGACAGATCGGCAATTTCGTCGTGGGTCATGCCCTCGTGATAGGAGAGCACGATGCAGAGCCGGACGTCGTCGGAGAGCTGCGCAAGCGCCTCGTCGAGGTCCATGGCGATGCCGGTCGTATCCTCACGCGCATCCCGCGCCTCGGCCTGCTCGGCCGCATGCCGCAGCGGATCGTTTTTCCGCAGATGCTGCAGCCAGGCGTTGACGGCCATCGTCTTGAGCCAGGCACCGAAGCGGCTCGATTTCTGCAGGCGAGGTATCGCTCGCCATGCCTGCAGGAATACCTGCTGCGCGAGGTCGTCGGCAAGCGTTACGTCGCCGCAGCAGTGGCGCATCAGGTTGCGAATCCAGATCTGACGTCGATTGACGAGCTCCGCGAACGCGTCCCGATTGCCTTTTCGCGCAAGGCCGACAAGCAGGGCCTCCGGACTCTTGGAGAAGTAGTTGGGCACCGGAGCGGTCTAATGCGGAATTCTGGTCTTGTCCTCTAGATCAGCGCGCTCGGCAAACCTGGCTGCGAATAGCAGACCGATTCCGACGCAGGCGACGAGCGCCGCGACGCCAAGGAGAACCATGAGCACCTTTTCATTTGTCGCCGAGAGGAACCAGCCAAGGATCGCCAGCCCGGGGGAGGCGGAAATAGTGATAAGCCCTGCTATCTTCAGGTCGCGGCCCGATCGCTTGTCGCCGCGAAAGATCCGGTCAATCAAGTCGGGATCGATGTCCCGGCCGCTCTCGACGATGCGCCGCATCGTCTCATGCTGTTCACGCCGCTCCCTGGCGGCCTGCCAGGTGCCGGCCACGACGACCGCGGCCAGGAAGCCCCAGAAGGCCAGTGTTGTCAGCCCAAAGCCAATCCCTTCCATACCATTCTCCTCTGAAACACCGGGATTATATTCTTAGTGATGCAATTTCATCCGCTATAGATGCACCCCGGATGTGGTTTAATGCGGGGCGATGATCAACCCTGTCGAATTCTTCGTCGGGCTGCGCTACCTCCGGGCGAAACGCCGCACCCGCTTCGTCTCCTTCATCACGCTGATTTCCCTGATGGGGATCGCGCTGGGGGTGGCGGCGCTGATCACGATCCTGTCGGTCATGAACGGCTTCGAGGGCGAGCTGCGCTCACGGCTCCTCAGCATGTCGGCCCATGGATACGTCACAGGGCCGGAACGCGTTACCCGGGACTGGCGGGCACTGGCGAGCGAGATCGAAGCAGAGCCTGGTGTTGCCGCCACCGCGCCGTTTGTCGAACTCGAGGGGATGATCCAGGCGGGCAGGGAACTCAAGGCCGTGCTGGTCCATGGCATCGACCCCGCGCTCGAGCCGGCGCTATCGGGAAACCAGATCAACCTCATCGAGGGGCAGCTCGGTTCTCTCCGGGCCGGTGAGCGCAGCATCATCATCGGCCGTGTGCTCGCAATGGATCTCGGCGTGCGAATCGGCGATGGCGTCGTGCTGCTGATACCCAGGCCCGTGGGCGACGGTACGCTCGAGCCCGTGCTCGAGCGCTTTGTCCTGCGCGGCGTATTCGAGGCGGGTCTCCCGGAGCACGATACGCTGCTCGCGCTCATCAACCTTGATGATGCCGCGACCATCATGGGCCTGGCTGAGGAAGTATCCGCCGTACGATTCCGCGCCGATGACGTCATGGCGGCGCCCGCCATTGCCGGGCGCATAGCGGCGCGCCTTGGCGAGGATGTGATCTCAAGCGACTGGACGATCGAGAACCAGAGTTACTTCCGCGCGATTCGGGTCGAGAAGATGATGATGTCGCTGATCCTGTCGCTGATCATCGGCGTCGCCGCGTTCAACATCGTCGCGAGCCTTGTCATGGTCGTCACGGACAAAACCAACGACATCGCGGTATTGCGCACGCTGGGTATGAGGGCGGGCGGAATCGTGCGCGTGTTTTTTATCCAGGGCGCAGTAATTGGCTGGGCGGGTGTTGCCATCGGTGTCGCGCTCGGCATCGTGCTCGCGCTTAACGCGCCTGAGATCGTCGTGTTTCTCGAGCAGACGTTCGGTTTCCAGATCATGCCCGGCGATGTTTATTACGTGACGCGTATTCCGTCGGAACTGGAAATGCCCGACGTCGTCACGATCGGTATCGGCGCTTTCGTGCTGACATCGCTTGCGACCCTTTACCCGGCGCGCCGCGCGGCGCTGGTCAACCCGGCGGTGGCTCTGCGCTACGAATAGGCTATGAACAGATCATTCGAATTCTGGATCGGTAAACGCTACGTACGCTCGCGCAGCAGCAACACCTTCGTGTCGCTGATCTCGGCAATTTCGATGCTCGGCATCGCGATTGCGGTATTTGTTTTGATCGTGGTTTTGTCCGTCGTCAATGGCTTCGAAAAAGAGCTGCGCGAGCGCCTGCTGGCGATGACCGCCCATGCAAACATAGAAGGTCTCGAGGGGCGTATCGACGACTGGCAGGCTTTTGCAGATATCGCCGTTGCCGATGGTCGCGTGCGCGCGTCGGCTCCGTATATCGACGGCCAGGCTCTGCTCGTGTTCGAAGAACAACTCAGCGGTGCGGAATTGCGCGGCATCGATCCCGTTGCCGAGGATGAGGTCTCGGGTATCGGCGCAACGATGATCGAGGGCGAACTCGATAGCCTCAACACCGGCAGGTTCAACATCGTGCTGGGCGAAGAGCTGGCCACAGCGCTTGATGTCGCTATTGGAGACAAAGTCACGATCACTCTCGCGCAGGGTATCGTGACTCCGGCCGGCGTCGTACCGCGGACGAAACGCTTCACCGTCAGCGGCTTCTATCGCGTCGGCATGTACGAATTCGATCGCCGCCTGGCGTTTATAAGCATCACGGATGCGCAGAAGCTGTATCGCATGAATGATGCTGTAACGGGCATTCGCTTTGCGGTCAACGAGGTGTTCGAGGCGCCTGCGATCGTGCGCGACATTGCGCTCGCCCAGGACACGGTCGTGCTCGTCAACGACTGGACGCGGCGTCATGTCAACTTCTTCCGCTCGATCCAGATTACGAAGCAGATCCTGTTTTTTATTTTATTGCTCGTGATCGCGGTCGCCGCATTCAACATTGTCTCGACGCTTGTCATGGTCGTGAAAGACAAGCAGTCCGATATTGCGATCCTGCGGACTGCCGGGGCAAGCCCGTCGAGCATCCTCAAGATCTTTATCACGCAGGGCAGTGTCATCGGCGTTGTCGGCACCATCGTCGGCGTGGCGCTCGGCGTTCTTTGTGCATTGAATCTCGAGGTGATCGTCGGTGCGATGGAAGCGACCTTCGGCATCAAGTTCCTGGCCCCGGATGTTTACTTCATCAGCGATTTACCCTCCGAGCTGCGCATGACCGATGTGGCCCGCATCGGGTCGATCGCGATTGTGTTAGCGTTGGTTTCGACTATTTATCCGGCCTGGGTGGCCTCAAGGACGGCACCGGCCGAGGCACTACGATATGACTGATCATCCTGTACTCGAATGCCGCGGCATCACGCGGCGCTTTCGCGAAGGCAGCTCGACGCTCGAGGTGCTCAAGGGTGTCGATCTCGCCGTTAACGCCGCGGAACGCGTTGCCATCATCGGCGCATCGGGTTCGGGCAAGACGACGTTGCTGCAGATCATGGGTGGGCTGGACGATCCGAATGAAGGCGAAGTGTTCGTCGACGGTCAGCCGATGCACGGCAGTAGCGAAGTTTCCAAGGGCGAGATTCGTAATCGATACATAGGCTTCGTATACCAGTTTCATCATCTGCTGCCGGAATTTACAGCCGAAGAAAACGTCGCCATGCCGCTTCTGATCCGGCGCGAGACGAAAGCCGATGCTCTCGAGAAGGCACGTGCGCTGCTGGACCGCGTTGGCCTCGGCGAACGCCTCAATCACAAACCGGGCGAACTCTCCGGGGGTGAACGCCAGCGTGCAGCCGTTGCGCGCGCGCTGATAACACGCCCGCAGCTCGTGCTGGCCGATGAGCCCACCGGTAACCTCGATGCAGGCAACGGCGAACACGTCCTCAAGCTCATGCTGGAGCTCAACGAGGAGCTGAAGACCAGCCTCGTCATCGTGACGCACGATCATTCGATCGCCGAACGCATGGACCGCGTGCTCGTTCTCGAAGATGGAAGGTTGAGAGCCAACGAAATAAGGTAGGGCTGCAACACCCGCAGCGACCACTTAAGCCTGTCTAGGTAAATTCCCGAATTGACGGGATTTCGCTTCTGTCGCACAAATTTCGGTTACATCCGAAAAAGCAAATCTGGCCAAAGCCAGAAACGTAAAGGTACGGGTCGTCGCTTCCTCCGGGAAGCCATGGACGACCTCAGTAAAGTACCTCCGATCACATATGCCGCGACGAGAGACAGAATCGTTTGAGAAAACACAGACCGACATATTGTCGGGCAAGAAGAAACGGCCTGACTACGCCGCTATCAAGAGGCACCAGGGATACCGGGATGAGTTGCGGCACGGTCAGGGGCTGATTCCATTTCTTCTGGCCCGCATTGCAATGATTGTTGCGGGCGTGACGGTGGCCCTTGGGGGGGTCAGCCTGATGGCATGGAACCCCACATGGTTGTTCGTGATTGGGGGAATCGTACTTATCCTGGGCGGGTTACTTCTGGCTGTCCGGGGAGTATTGGGCAAGCGTGGCCGCCTGGTTCACGTCTGGTATTTCTTGTCGTGGTTCAAATAGCACCGCCAATCGGTGTTGCTACGAGCGCTTGTTTCGTTTCCTGGATTTGTAGTCGTGCAGTGAATATCGCCACAGCACGTCGAGCAGGATGTAACCGACCAGTGATGTGATTGCGCCGACGAGGGCGCAGCCGATTGTCAGTGGCAGCCACGTCGAGCCAAATGCATCGCGCACCCAGTTCCAGGAGAGTTCAAAGGTGAAGGGGCCGGGTTGGATGGAAAGCAATTCCGCGCCGACCAGGTACGCGAAATAGAACATCGGGTACATGGTTATCGGGTTTACGATGAACGTCGCCAGTATTGCCGCCGGCACATTCACGTGCAGCAACAGTGCAAGCAGTGCCGCAAAGAGGAAGTGACCCGGAAACGGCACAAACGCAACGAACAGGCCCAACGCAAAGCCAGGCACTACTGTTTTTCGCCGTATACCCCACAGTCGATGGTCATGCAGCATGTGACGAAACGGTGTCAGGAACCACTTTTCGGCGAGTTCATGGCGTTTGAACGCGAATTTCCTGAAAAATCGCCTTGGCATGCGGCGTGTGTTCCGTTTCGATTAAGGGATGATTCGAGCCTGTCTCGGCATGCTGGCAGGCGTTTACGCGCTGCAGCTTAGCAGTTTTGCAGCTTATTCCGACCTTACCGGCGTTGCATTAGTTGCATGTGTCGCAACAATCGCATGCTGGCGGCGCCCGGCGCTTGCCTGGGCCGGTATCGGCGTTGCCATATTTGCCGCGAATGCCAGCGCATTGCTCGCGGCTCGCCTCGATCCCCTGTACGCCGGCGACAGCATGGTCATGCAGGTTCGCGTTGTCGATTTTCCGGTAACCAAACGCAATACGACGACATTCGTGGCTCAGCCGCTCGGCGATCGGCGCCTTGCGGGACGTATTCGTGCCAGCTGGTTCGAACCGCCGGTTGCGGTCCGTCTCGGCGACGTGTGGCAATTCGAATTGCGCCTGCGCAGGCCCCGTGGCAACCGAAATCCCGGCGTTTTCGATTACGAGGCCTGGCTTTTCCGCAGCCGAATCGTGGCCACCGGCTATGTCGTTGCCGGCCACAGAAACCGGTTGTTGGCTGCGAACGTCTCCGGCCCTGTCGGGCGATTCCGGCAGCGATTCGTCGATCGTATCGAGCGGCTGTTCCCGGATGATGCCAATGCCGCTGTCCTCGCGGCCGTATCGGTCGGTGCGCGCCACCTGGTGACCGAAGAGCAGTGGGAGCGCTTCGCCATTACCGGCACGAGTCACCTGATGGCGATCTCCGGCCTGCACGTCGGTCTGGCAGCAGGTGGCGGATATGTCCTCGCCTTGCTCGTCAGCGCACTGTTTTTCCCGCGCGGTCATCATCACTACCGGGCGACCGTCGCTGCGCTGGTCGTTGCCGGCGCCTATGCCGTCGTGACCGGCCTGGCCGTCCCCGCGCAACGCGCGATGGTCATGATTGCGTTCGCGGCGATAGCGATTTTGCGGCGTCGTCGCCCGAGGCCAGCTACGATCGCAGCCTTCGCCTGCATCGTACTGGCACTGATATCGCCCGTCGCGACGATGGCGCCCGGCTTCAAGCTGTCGTTTGCGGCCGTGCTGCTGTTACTGTGGCTTGCCCGTCGGCATTACCGCCCCCGGCCCGGAACGTCGGCCAGCGTTTTTCAGGCAACCCGACAACTGGCCATTCTGCAGATCGTGCTCCTGTTCGGGCTATTGCCGCTGACGGTTCTGATCTTTGGCCGCATTGCATTCGCCGCCCCGGCCGTGAATCTGGTCGCGGTTCCCGTTTTCAGCTTCGTCACGGTGCCTTTTGCGCTCGTCGGTCTATTGCTCGACGGACCATTTACTCTACTCGGGGACAAGGCCCTGCTGGTCGCCTGGCACAGCCTGCGCGGGGTAGAGGAGCTGATCTCGATGGCGTCGCGCTTTCCCGGAGCCGATCTGTTGCTGCCGGCCATCAACGGTTTCGGCTGGGTCTATCTCTTGTTGCCGATTGCCTGGGCAGTTCTGCCGCCAGGCTGGCCTGGCCGGTCCATTGCGATTCTGGGCGTCATTGGACTGCTTGTGCAGCAACCGGCGCGAGCACCTGCCGGCTGCGTCGACATCGACATTCTCGACGTGGGGCAGGGGCTAGCGGTCCTCGCGCGGACTCAGTCGCACACGCTGCTGTATGACACGGGTCCGGGCTTTCGTAGTGGTGGGAGCGCGGCGGACACCGTCATCCTGCCGTTTCTGGCTGGCCGCAAGATCTCGCGTCTCGACACGCTCATCGTGTCGCATGGTGACCTGGATCACGCCGGTGGCGCTGCCACAATTCTCGGCGAGCTGAATGTCGGCCGAGTATTTGCCGGCGAGCCCGCAGACGTCCCCGGTAAAATGGCACAGGCGTGCGTCGCTCCGGCTAACTGGCAGCGCGACGGCGTAGCCTTCCGCATCCTGCACCCTGCGGCGCCGGTGACGCTCGAGGGCAACGATGCGTCCTGCGTCCTGATGGTCGAGGCAGGCGCTCATCGCGTGCTACTGACAGGGGATATCGAGCGGCCGGCCGAGTCCGCGCTCGTGATTGCCGATGTGCTGCCCCGGGTCGATGCCGTCGTCGTTCCACACCATGGCAGCCGGACCTCGTCGAGCCTGCCCTTCGTCAGGGCGCTCAGCCCACAATACGCGATCGTCTCGGCGAGCTACGGCAATCGCTGGGGATTTCCGAAGCCGGATATCGTCGAGCGCTGGGAGACGGCCGGCGCGAGTGTCCTCGATACGGCAAACTCGGGAGCCATAGCCATGCGCGTATGCGCCGACACGGGAATAACTGGGCTGAAACAGCACAGAATCGACGCCCGCCGGCTGTGGCATGAATAGCCGCGGGCCGCCCCGTTCCTGTATATTTCATTTTTCCTCTGAGTCAGGTTGTATGGTAGAAATCGTCAAATCCGGCGGCTGGTTGATGGCACCCATCATCCTCTGCGCCATCATCGCGATGGGCATCATCCTCGAGCGATTCTGGACTCTGCAGCAAAAACGCGTCATCCCCGAAGATCTCACGAGCAAGGTCTGGGGCTGGGTCAAGAAAGATCAGCTTGATCAGAAACAGATTCAGACCCTGCATCAGGGGTCTGCACTCGGACAGATCCTTGCTGCGGGCCTGATCAATCGCGACCGTGAACGCGACGTCATGAAAGACAGTATCGAAGACACGGGGCGTCACGTCGTTCACGAACTCGAGCGCTACCTGGAGACACTGGGGACGATCGCTGCAATTTCACCCTTACTCGGCCTGCTCGGTACGGTGATCGGCATGGTCAAGGTCTTCACCGCGATAACGACGCATGGTGTGGGCAACCCGACCGTGCTCGCCGGCGGCATCGCCGAGGCACTGATTACGACTGCGGCGGGTTTGACGGTCGCGATCCCGGCGCTGATCGGCTACCGCTATTACCGCAACCGCGTGGACACCCTCGTCGTCGATATGGAAAAAGAGGCGATCAAACTCGTGGAAGCACTGCACCGCCGCCAGGAAAAAGGTTAGGGAATGCGACTCAGCCTGCGTCCGCGCACCCACCCCGAGGTCAACCTGACGTCATTGATCGACGTAGTCCTGCTGTTGCTCATATTTTTCATGGTATCGACGAGTTTCGTCAGGCAGTCGCAAATCTCGATCAGCCTGCCGCAGGCCGAGAGCGCGGCCATCATCGAGGAAGTTCCCGAGCAGATCGATATCATGATCACCGAAACCGGAACCTTCCTCATCAACGGTCGGGAACTCATCAATACACGGCCGGAAACCCTGCGTAATGCGCTGCAAAAAGTGTCAGGGGGCAACAACCAGTTGCCGCTGACAATCAGTGCCGATGCGAATGCCAGGCACCAGCATGTCGTAACGGCGATGGACATTGCCGGGCGGCTCGGATTCGTGCAGATCAGTATCGCGACCGTCAACGAGCCGGATGACGAGTGAGCGAGCGAATTGATCCCAATGTGGGCGAGGTCTACGGGCGTCTCTGGACCTATGTCACTCCCCACAAGCTGATTGGCCTGGTTGCGCTTCTGGGAATGGCGGCGACAGCGGCTGTCGAGGGCGGGCTCGTCTGGTTGCTGCAGCCCCTTATGGATGAGGCCTTCGTCGCACAAAACCTCGAGACCCAGCGCTGGCTGCCGATTGCGTTTGCCGCGATCCTGGCCGGCCGCGGCTTGTCCGGATTTGCAACCGAGGCCGCCCTGGGCCACATCGGGCGCAATGTAATCAGCGCCCTGCGGCGCGGCGTTTTTCGAAAATTCCTGACCTTGCCGACGCGCTATTTCGAAGAGCGTAGCGCCGGTCCATTGCTGTCGCGCCTTACGTACAACGTCGAAATGGTCGCGGAGAGTGTGACGAGCGTTGTCACGATCGCAATCCGTGACGTCCTGACCGTCATCGCTGCGTTTGCCGTCATGATCATTCAAAGTCCGCGGCTGACCGTCTTCGTTGCGATCCTGTTTCCCGTCGTCGCTAGCCTCGTAAAAGTTCTCGGCAATGCGTTCAGGCGATACAGTGGCCGCATTCAGGATTCAGTCGGCGAAGTCTCGCAAGTTACGGAAGAGATCGTCAGCGGCAATCGTGTGGTCAAGATCTTTGGTGGCCAGGAGTACGAAAAGAGTCGTCTCGACGAAGTTGATGAACGTAACCGCAAGCAGAACCTGAAGTTGATCAATGTCCGCGCGCTCGGCGCGGCTGTTACTCAAACGATATTCGGGTTCGGCGTCGCCGGCGTGATTTTCATGGCCAGCCTGCAGTCGCAGAATGAAAGCCTTTCGGCTGGCCAATTCATTTCATTTTTTGGCGCGATGATGCTGATGTTGCAGCCGGTAAGGCGTATCACCAATGTCAATGCCACCCTGCAGCGGGGCGTCGCTGCCGCCGACAGCCTGTTTGCAGTCATGGATGAAAACGACGAGATGGACACAGGTTCCATAGCGGCATCGGGAATCAAGGGCGATGTCGAATTCAGGAATGTCGCTTTTTCCTACGAGGAGGAGGTTGCCGGCATTCTCGACGATATTTCGATATCGGTAAAAGCAGGTACATCCCTGGCCATCGTCGGGCACTCGGGCAGCGGCAAGTCGACGCTCGTCAGCCTGCTGCCGCGTTTTTTCGACGTCACGGCGGGCGATATTCTTCTCGACGGCATTCCGATCCGCGACTACACCCTCGACAGTTTGCGGGAGAACATCAGCCTCGTCAGCCAGGATGTCGTTCTGTTCAACGAGACTATTCGCAACAACCTGGCCTACGGCCAGCTGCGCAAGCATTCTGAAGAGGAGATCCTTGCAGCGGCAAGGGCGGCGCACGTCCTCGATTTTGCGCAAGAAATGCCCGAGGGTCTCGATACACTCGTAGGCGACCGCGGTGTACTCCTGTCTGGCGGCCAGCGTCAACGCATCGCGATTGGGCGTGCGTTGCTCAAGAATGCGCCGGTACTGATTCTCGATGAGGCGACGTCATCTCTGGATACGCATTCCGAGCGACGCATCCAGGAGGCTCTCGACGAACTCATGAAGAACCGTACGACGCTGGTCATCGCGCACCGCCTGTCGACGGTCGAGGGGGCCGACCGAATTATCGTGCTCGACGGCGGACGCATCGTCGAATCAGGCACCCACAAAGAACTGCTGGGTCGAGACGGACAGTATGCTGCACTGTACCGGATGCAGTTCAGTGAGGATTGACGCCTAAGCCTATGTACAAATGGATACATCGCGTCTGGTATGAAGGCGGCTGGGGCTACCGGTTATTGTTACCGGTGTCAGCCCTGTATTGGCTCATCCTGATCACGCGCCGTTTTTGCTATCAAATCGGGCTGATCGGCCGTCACCGCGCGTCGGCGCCGGTGATCATCGTCGGCAACATTACGACAGGCGGCACCGGCAAGACACCGGTCACTATCTGGCTGGTGAATGAACTCCGCGCTCGCGGGTTCAGACCGGGCATCGTCAGCCGCGGTTATGGCGGCAGCAAGTCGTCTTCATCCATGCGGGTCGATGCCGCGTCGGATCCGGCGGTGGTCGGCGATGAGCCGGTTATGATCGCAAGGCAAACGCATTGCCCGGTTGTTGTCGATTCAAATCGCGTGCGAGCCACCGATATGCTGATCGAAGACGGCGTTGACGTTATCGTTGCCGATGATGGGCTGCAGCATTACCGGCTCGATCGTGTACACGAAATCTGCATCATCGACGGGGAAAGGGGGCTCGGGAACCGTCAGCTGATTCCGGCCGGGCCGCTGCGCGAATCGATCGCGCGGCTGTCCGAAGTGGATCAGGTGCTCATCAACGGCAAATTACACGAGAACGCAGAGGGGCTGACGGCCGCCGAGCAGAACGCGATCGAGTTCAAGCTCGCGGCGACCGAGGTCGCGAGACTCAATGGCTCGCTGACCCGACCGATTGACAAGTTTGCAGGCACGACAGTGCATGGCGTCGCGGCCATCGGCAATCCGAAACGGTTTTTTGACCAGCTTCGGGAGAGCGGCATGCAGGTTATCGAGCACGCGTTTCCCGATCACGCGCCGCTCAGTCGCCAGGATCTCCGGTTTGGCGATGACTTCCAGGTACTAATGACCGAAAAGGATGCGATCAAGCTGAGCAACATCGGCGATGATCGATACTGGTATGTGCCGGTGGAGGTAGAGATCGATCCTGTCCAGGCCGGTCCCTGGCTCGAACAGATCGAATCCCGGTTACATGGCGAGCAGGAAAGCGCATGAGTGAATTTGTTGTCGTCATCCCGTCGCGATATGCATCGATACGGCTGCCCGGCAAACCCCTTCGGGATATCAACGGTAAACCCATGCTGCAACATGTCTATGAGCGCGGTTCGGAAAGTGCGGCGCGTGAGGTCGTGATTGCGACAGACGACGAACGTATCGCCAATGTGGCGGAAGGCTTCGGCGCCCGCATGTGCATGACCGGTGATCAGCATCGATCGGGTACCGAGCGTATCGCCGAGGTATGCGACCTCATGAACTGGAGCGACGATCTGATCGTCGTCAATCTCCAGGGAGATGAGCCGACGATGCCTGCAGCGCTGATCAATCAGTGTGCCAGCCTGCTCGACAGCAGCGACGCAGACATCGCAACCCTGGCGTCGCCGATCGCCACCGAGGCAGATTTCGCAAACCCGAACGTGGTCAAAGTGGTTTGTGACGACGCTGGTAACGCGCTGTATTTCAGCCGCTCGGCCATTCCGTATGCGAGGGGCGACGTCGATCCCTCAAAGGCACGCGCGGCGGCTCTGCACCATCACGGCATCTATGCATACCGCTGTGGCGTCCTGCGACGACTCGTCGCGGCGAAACCATCCCAACTCGAGGTCTGCGAGCAGCTCGAGCAGCTGCGGGCGCTGTCGCTCGGCATGCGAATTCGCGTCGCTGTGCCCGTCGAGAGACCGGGCACCGGTGTCGATACCGAAGAAGACCTGGCAGCAGTTTCGGAACAACTGAAATAACATATAATATAAATGGTTATGAGGGTTATTTCAGGTAGTTTATGCGCTTTGGTGTTGGCCGTTTCCCCCGCGGCGGCCGGGGAATTGCCACTGTTTCAGGACGACACGATCATCAAGGCGGTGCTGACCGCACCGATCGGCCAGGCCTATGCGCAGAAAACGCAGGAATCCCGTATCGAATTTCCTGGCCAGTGGACGTACATCAACGAGGATGGCGAGACCGAAAAGCTCGACGTAGCCATTCGAACTCGCGGAAATTTTCGGCGACTGAATTGCGTCCTGCCACCGCTGCGGCTCAATTTCCGTAAATCGCAGGTCAAAGGCACGCTGCTCGCGGGCCAGAACAAGGTCAAGCTCGTGTCGCCCTGTTACGATACGCCCTTGTACCAGCGCTTTGTCGTCATGGAGTACCTGGCGTATAAGACGCTGGAGATCCTGACCGATTACGGCTTCAGGACGAGGCTGATTCGACTCAGTTATGTCGACAGTGACGAAACGATCAAACCCTGGACCGCCGTGACATTCGTTATCGAGGACGACTCGGACATGGCAGATCGCCTTGAAATGGAGAGGGTCAAGATCGAGTCAGTGTATTTCGCTGATCTGGACCGGGAAAAGACCGCACTCGCCGAGCTGTTCCAGTTCATGATCGGTAATAACGACTATTCGGTTCTGAAAAACGTCGAGGGTGAGGACTGCTGCCATAATTCCTATGTCCTGGCATTCGATGAAGCATCGCCGAAGATCCCGGTGCCGTACGATTTCGACTTCTCAGGCATTGTGAACGCGCCGTATGCGGCGCCACCCACCCATCTGCCGATCACCGCAGTTCGGCATCGCTATTACACGGGGCTCTGCCACCCACCGGGAATCCTCGACGACGCTATTGCGCACGTGCAATCCAAACGTGATGAGATTTTCGCCTTGTACGAGAACTCGGAAGAACTGAGTTCGAAAGGCAGGAAAAGTGCACGGGCTTATCTGAACTCGTTTTATGACATTCTCGATGATCCGCGACAGCTTGAACGCGAGGTCTATCAGCGCTGCCGCGGCAAGCACCTGCTCAAGGCAATGATGGAGGAGACTACAGACCCGACATAGGCGAATTCGGGTCACTTTTTGCGGCTTTCTCGCGCCTTTTGGCTTCTTTTACGTTGCGGCGGCGAATCTCGCGTTGCACGACATGCTGTGATTCGAGTCCATCGCCAAACATGCAGACGAGCAACGCCGAGTAGTTGAAGAAGACAGTCAGCACGACGGCCACTTCGATGGACTTGATGCCGGCTGCTATGCCGACGCCGATCGCAGCAAGAATGAACAGTGTGTCGAATGTGTCGCTCAGCGCGCGCCGGAAGCGCACGCCAGCTACGATGCCGGCAAGGCTGAACGCCAGCGCCAGGCTGTGCTGCACGACCGTAACGATGCCTGCAACGACGGCCGGTAATACCAGTGCCGTAGTGTCGATGGAATGGTCGTAGACGCTGTCGGCATGAATTGACTTGTAAACCCAGGACACCGGCAACATCAACAACAGCGTTGATCCCATCGCGTAGATCAGGGCCATCGCTTCATTCAGCCAGGCCGGCCCCTGTTCCTGTCTGATTCGGGCCGTCTCGTTAGCCAGTTCCTCGAGCTCTTCGCCGTCGGCGCTGAGCAGCGCTTCTTCCAGTTCTAGAAGATTCGATGTGCTGTATCCGGCGATATCGCCGACACCGCCCAGTGGCAATTCGTTGACGATGCCGGGGAACAGCCACACCGTCACGGCGACGAGGGCTGCGAGAAACGAATAGTAGGCGGTAATCCTGACCACCGTGCCGCGCAGGATCCTGCGATGGCCTGCCAGCACGGCGGCAAATCGTTGCTGTTCATTCATAGGCCAACCTTAATGCCTACGGTTTGCGCGAGCAATCTGTACAATGCGCGATTGCTCAACGGGCAATTGAATCAAGGCGGTCAATGAACGATACATCAGCAAGAATCTCCGTGCTTTTCGTATGCATGGGCAATATCTGTCGATCGCCGACGGCGGAGGGCGTGTTTCGGCAAAGAGTGGCCGACGCGGGTCTTGCCGACCGGATCCACACCGATTCGGCCGGCACACATGCCTATCATGTCGGTGAGCCGCCGGATCACCGGGCACGCTCGGCAGCGGAACGGCGCGGTGTTTCACTCGAAGACCTCCGCGCCCGCCGTGTTTCGAGCGAGGACTTCGAGCGATTCGATTACGTAATCGCGATGGACCGCGACAACCTGGCTCTGCTGGTCGAACAGTCGGACCCGCGGCACCACGAAAAAATACAGCTGTTTCTCGATTTCTCGAAGAGCGCGGAGGACGAAGTACCGGACCCCTACTACGGCGGGGCGGCCGGTTTCGAGCGCGTTCTCGATCTTGTCGAGGACGCGTCCATCGGGCTTTTGCAGGTGCTCAGAGAGAAGCACCTGTAGCGGCAATCAGTCGCCCGACTGGACTTCCGGTTTGCTCTCTTCCTTGACCGGTGCCGGCGGCTGCTGTGGCTCCCACGGCAGCAAGCGGCCCTCGGGTTTTGGCACCGGCAATTTCGGCGAGGTCTCGACCAGCGCTTTTTCCTCGGCTTTGGATTTGGCTTTGGCTTTCGCTGCATCGGCCGCACGCTCGGCATCCGTGCGCACCCTGGGTGGGCCCTCGGGTGCCGGGGTCTCGGCGCCGGCCGCTCCGATTTGCGGCGCCGGCTTCGCCTCTGGTTCTGCTTCGGCCTCCGGTCTCGAGTCGGCTACCGGCTGCGGGGCCTCGGCCTTGGGTTCGGCTTTCTTCCTGGGCTTCGGTGCCTCTGCCTTGGGTGCGGCTTTCTTCCTGGGCTTCGGCGCCTCTGCTTTCGGCTCGGCTTCCTTTTTGGGCTTTGGTGCCTCTGCCTTCGGCTCCGCTTCCTTTTTGGGCTTTGGTGTCTCTGCCTTGGGTTCAGCCTGCTTTTCAGGCCGCGGCGCATCTGTCCTGGTTTCCGTCCCGGGCGTTGCGGCTTCCTTCACGGGCGTATCCTGCTCCGGCCTGTCCGCGCTGCGGCGGCGGCGGCGTCCGCCGCGGCTGCGGCGATTGCGCGATGGCTTGCGCTCGGCTCCGGCAGCCTCATCCTTCTTGTGCTTTTCATCCTGGCGCGGCTGCTGCGCGGCCTGAGTCGACTTTTTCTTCGCTACTTTCTTCTTGCTGCGCTTCTTCTTCGCCGGCCCACGCTGCCTGTCGTCCGCGCGTTTTTCGTCACGCGGCTTACGACCACGTGCCGGCTTACGGCGAGGTCGACTGTCCTTTGTATCGGCCTTGCGGCGTCGCGGACCGGGCTTTCTTGCTACCGGCTTCTTGTCGCTACCCGAGAACACGGCGAGAAGGCGCGCGAAAAAGCCCTGTTTTTGCTTCTTGCGCTTGGGCGCCGGCTTCGACGGCTTGAGTACCGCGATCGCGGCCGGCTCGAGCGATTTGCGCTCGAGGATGGCCTGTGGCGCTTCGGGCTCGGGTGCCGGCTCTGCCAGCGAGTAGCTGGCGCCGACATTCTCGGGCAGTTCAACCTGATCGTCGCGCACCCGCCGGACTTCGTAGTGCGGCGTTTCCAGGGCCGGGTTGGCCACGAGAACAACCGACATTTCATGATGTGATTCGAGGTTCTGTACCCAGTCGCGCTTTTCGTTGAGCAGATAGGTCGCTACTTCGACAGGCAATTGTGCGATGACTTTTGCCGTGCGTTCCTTGCGCGCTTCCTCGCCGATGATGCGCAGGATCGCGAGCGCCAGCGACTCGATGCTGCGAATCGTGCCGATACCGGAACAGCGCGGGCAGGAGAGATAACTTGATTCGCCCAGCGAAGGCCGCAGCCGCTGGCGCGACATTTCGAGCAGGCCGAAACGGGAAATCTTGCCGATCTGCACGCGCGCGCGGTCCTGACGAACCGCCTCGCGTAGCCTGTTCTCGACATCCCGCTGGTGTTTCTGCGGTCCCATGTCGATGAAGTCGATGACGATAAGTCCACCGAGGTCACGGATGCGCAACTGGCGAGCGATTTCTTCGGCGGCCTCGAGGTTGGTGTTGAGCGCAGTCGCCTCGATATCGCCGCCCTTGGTGGCGCGTGCCGAGTTGATGTCGATCGACACGAGTGCCTCGGTGTGATCGATGACGATGCTGCCGCCCGACGGCAAATTGACCGAGTGCGTGAAGGCCGACTCGATCTGACTTTCGATCTGGAAACGCGTGAACAGCGGCACCGTGTCGGCGTAGTGCTTCAGCTTCTTGAGATTGTGCGGCATGACCGTCTCGACAAACTCGTAAGCCTCTTTGTAGGTCTTCTCGCTGTCGATCAGGATCTCGCCGATATCCGTCGTCAAATAATCGCGCAAGGCGCGAACGACCGAGTTGCTCTCCCGGTAGATCAGGAAAGGCGACTTGCGTTCGAGCACGACATTAAGAATGGCGTGCCAGATCGTCAGCAGGTTCTCGAGGTCCCAGGCCAGTTCCTCGGGGCTGCGGTCGATGCCCGCCGTGCGGAGGATGACGCTCATGCCATCCGGTACTTCGATGGCGGACAGCGACTTGCGCGCAAGATCGCGCTCGCTGCCGATAATACGGCGCGAGACACCGCCCGAGCGTGACTTGTTCGGTTTCAAAACGATGAAACGGCCGGCGAGGCTGACAAACGTTGTCAGCGCGGCGCCCTTGTTGCCGCGTTCTTCTTTCTCGATCTGGACGACGATGTCCTGGCCTTCGTTCAGGACGTCCTTGATGCTTGGCTTCGCACCCGATTCGACGGGCTTGACGAAGTATTCGTTGGAGATTTCCTTGAGTGGCAGAAAGCCGTGGCGCTCGGCGCCAAAATCTACGAATGCCGCTTCGAGGCTGGGCTCGATGCGCGTGATCTTTCCTTTGTAGATATTGGCTTTCTTGCGTTCGCTGCCCGCCGGTTCAATATTGAGATCGTAGAGGCGCTGGCCATCGACCATCGCCATACGCAACTCTTCTTCCTGAGTTGCATTGATTAACATTCTTTTCATGATGCCCTACTTGATATGTTGAATAGGGCAGGATCACGGAGCGAATTGCCATGGGCTTAGCGCAGGGGATGTCACACAGGATGAGCTGGCGCAGACTCGCGCCGCCTGTGTGCAGTCTTGTTTTTACCCGGGCCTGATTTCCAAAAATCAGATCCCGCAAAAAATTCAGCATGTGTTCCCCGCGGCTTCGCCGCCGTGGCGCTCGCTTGAGTCCGTGCTCGCTGCCATCTGGGTTGGCCTCGCGCTGCGAAGCCAATGAATATTGTCAGTATCTCGCGGCTTACCGGGATTGGCTGCCGCCAGGTCAAATGTGATTCGCCCGGCCAGTAGTCCTGGGGCGTCACTGGGCGCTAATATAACACAGAGTTTGGATTCATCAAGTTATTGATCATGCAAGAAAAGTCGCGCCCAGAGCCCGGTTCCGGGGGTCGGGGGGTCCGCAAAGTCCGGATCGACGCCGAGCAGGCAGGCCAGCGAATCGACAATTTCCTGCGCCGTGAGCTGCCTGGATTGCCCAAGGGGCGGCTGTACCGGATCCTCCGGCGCGGCGAGGTCAGGGTGAATGGCGGCCGGGTCCGGGCCGAGTACAAGCTGCAGGCAGGCGATGAGGTGAGAATCCCGCCGGCGCGGATCCGCGAGCCGGGCGCGGTCCCGGGTGACAAGCAGGCTGCCCGCATCGAGGAACGAATCCTCTATGAGGACAAGCGGCTGCTCGTCGTCGACAAGCCTTCGGGTGTGGCCGTACATGGCGGCAGCGGCATCAGTCACGGCGTCATCGAGCTCCTGAGACACGCGCGGCCGGAACTCAGGGACCTGTCGCTCGTGCACCGGCTCGACCGCGAGACCTCGGGATGCCTGGTGCTGGCCAAACGCCGCAGCGCGCTCAGGGAATTGCACGCCAGGTTTCGCGAAGGGCAGGTGGAAAAGAACTACCTGGCGCTGTGCGTCGGCGACTGGCAGTACGGGGAGCAGCTCATCGACAAGCCGCTACTCGTCGAGCATCGAAAGGGCGGCGAACGCCATGTCATCGTGAGCAAGGCGGGCAAGCCGGCCCAGACCCGTGTGCGAATCTCGCGCACCTACGGAAAATACAGCCTCGTGCAATGCGAGCTGCTGACGGGCAGGACCCACCAGATCCGTGTGCATATGCAGAGCATGGGTCACCCACTGGTGGGCGATGAGCGCTACGGCGACGAAGAAGCCAACAAACGGGCGAGGAAGCTGGGACTGAAGCGATTGTTTCTGCACGCGCAGTCAATTGGCTTCGCCGACGACAGCGGCAACGAGCTGCACTTCACGGCGCCGCTGGCCGATGACCTGGAGCAATTTTTGGAACGTCTCATTAAAAAACAATAGTTTATAAAAATTAACTCAAGTATTTTCTGAAATATGCATCGCGCGATCTGCGGCAAGGTTGTGTGACCGCTTTTGCGCATAGCGGTCGTTCGAATGGCTGCTTGGGGGAAGCTCTGACAGGCCGCTATCGGCCAGANNTGCTATCGAGCCTATCTACAGATCCTGCAATATTTCAACCCTTCTCTTTTCGTATTCGCCTTCGGTTATCAGTTCCTGATTCTTGAGGGAGTCAAGCTGTTTAAGTCTCTCCTCAACCGTGGCGCCCGCACTTTGAGAACTGCCTGATGTGCCGTTACTAGCATCTGATGCAGCGTCTTCTCTCGGTTGCACTGGAATAACGACATTGCCTTGATAT
>JABAOH010049776.1_pt2 | contig 148674 bp, 124 predicted proteins | sample 7062181 | NCBI WGS metagenome assembly JABAOH01 (sample SAMN14538630, study PRJNA623070) | marine sediment metagenome | biome: marine biome [ENVO:00000428]; feature: marine pelagic biome [ENVO:01000023]; material: deep marine sediment [ENVO:00002113]; isolation source: pool of 5 deep marine...
ACGTGTTACTCACCCGTTCGCCACTAGGACACCTTCGTACGAATACAAAGGGCCTCGTTCGACTTGCATGTGTTAGGCACGCCGCCAGCGTTCATCCTGAGCCAGGATCAAACTCTCCGTAAATTCACCATATTCTATGACATGGTTGAAGTTTGATTAACCCGACCTAAGGTTATTAGGGCTTCCTATCACTCTTCAATTGTTAAGGTGCGATTGCTAGAGCGGGCAGTATACTAACACCTGCACCTAGGCCTGTCAAGGGACAGCCGCGAATTGCCGATGCCTCGTTCTCACATCGGCTTGGCTGAGAGACCAGTCAGGCATTTGCCCCGGTATCTCCCCCCGCTCAATTGTCAAGGTTTTCCCGATAACTCGGGCGAAACCGGCTCTACTTGCACACTCCATTATAAGTCTTAGATGGGAGTTGTCAAGGGAAATTAGAGCTATTAGCGTTTAGCTTTAAGCTATAAGCTGTAAGCGGTAAGCTTTGTGGATCAGTAATCGGAAATCAGATATCTGTTATCTGTACTCGGAGGAGTTACCCCAAAATATGTCCATTGGACGTATTCACTCATTGACCCTTTGACTTCTTGACTGATTATCTGATCCCCGCTCCCTGCTTCCCAATCTCTAATCTCTAATCTCCAGTCTCATATCTCTAATCCAAAATTTCTTGTCTACCGTCCAATGCCTGGGAAAGAGTCGTGGAGTCTGCATACTCTAAATCTCCCCCTGAGGGAAGTCCACGAGCTAGCCTGGTGATCTTGGGAGGAAGCCCCGCCATGCGCTGCTTAATGTACATCGTGGTCGCCTCTCCCTCCATGGTCGGATTCGTCGCGAGGATGACTTCCTCGATTCCCTCACCCTTTACGCGTTCGATGAGTTCTTCGATTTTTAAGTCCTCCGGTCCTATTCCCTCGACTGGTGAGAGCGCGCCGTGCAGAACGTGGTATCTACCCCTATACCTCCCGATTCGCTCAATTGCCAATACGTCCAAAGGTTCTTCGACGACACAGAGGACCGCAGCCTCTCGGCCTTCGTCGGTACACACAACACATGGATCCACGCCAGAATTGGTAATGTTAAAACAACGCGAACAAAATGCTGTCTCCTCCCGGAGTTCCTGAAGCGCTCTTGCAAGTTCAAGGCTCTCTCCTTCCGGAGCTCGCAGTAAATAGTATGTGAGCCTCGAGGCAGTTTTCGGACCGATCCCGGGGAGCCGAGCAAATGCCTCGATTAATCGCTCAACTGGTCTCGGGACTGGCCTCATCCACCCAACCCCGGTATACCCAATCCGCCAGTCATAGGTCCTAGCCTCCGGGCAGCCAACACCTGTGAATCGCGAATCGCCTGGTTAACCGCAAGCATGACCAAGTCCTGGAGCATCTCGGCATCACCCTCTTCGATTAAGTGAGGCGCAATTTCCACAGACTTGCACTCCTGCGTCCCGCTCATGACTACTTTCACTGCGCCCCCACCCGAGCTCGCCTCAACCACCTCATCCGCTAATTCAGCTTGTGCTTGTTGAAGTTCTTCTTGCAGACGCTGAATTGAAGCCATCATACCTTTGCCGAACATATCCTGTTTCTTGCCTTTGGACACCTCTGAACCTCCATTTGAGCTATTGGCTGTGAGTTTTAGCTATCAGCTTTCAGCTATCAGCCTTTAGCGATTAGCTGTTAGCGTTTAGCTTTAAGCTGTAAGCTGTAAGCGATAAACTTTTTGGGTCAGTAATCGGAAATCAGATATCAGTTATCAGTTATCTGTACTCGGAGGAGTTACTCCAAACTATGTCCATTGGACGTATTCACTTATTGACCCATTCACTTCTTGACTGATTAACTGATCCCTGCTCCCTGATTCCTTATCCCTAATCTCTAATCTCCGGTCTCCAGTCTCTAGTCTCCTCCGCTTTGGCGAAGCCAAAGCGCCTAGTCTCCATCTCACTCCGGTGGAAACTTTTCAACATCCACAACCTGAGCACCAAAATCCCGAATCGCTGTAGCTACCATGCCACCCTCCTCCACTGGGGGTGGACTGCTCTCTTCATCGTCTGGAGCCCATGTGCTTATAAGGACACACCGTAAAGAGACGCGCTTGCCAAGGATCTGCTCCGCGGCTTGAATCGCCTTCGAAATATTCCTATCTTTTTCCATTTTTTCGCGAAGTAGATCGCTTCGAAAACCGAGGGCAAGTACCCCATCCTTAATCCCCAAAGGCTTAGATGAGTTCAATAATGCCTGTGTTCGTGGATCATACTTACGAACGGCCTGCAGTATTTCACGCCAGCATTCCTGCACCTCCTGGAAGCTTAATTCACTGCTCTCGGATGAATGAGAAGTGGATTGAGGTAGCTCAATACCTCCCTGTTCCACCGCTCCCGCACCACTTTCCGAAGGCACTGAGCTGGGTTCTTGGCTGCGGAAATCAGGGCCCTCAAAAGCATCTCCTTGAGCTTTTGACTGGATGGTTTTTCCGCCATCTGGCTCTCCTAAAGGTTGGGCGCCTGCGTCTGTCAATTCATCCTCAGTTTCAGATGATGCCCCTGAAGTAGAGCGGCCATTGCTGCAGGCATCGATGAAAGCGAGCTCTAAGGCTAATCCTGGCTGCCAACTTGTACGGGCTTCTACAGCCGCCAAGTCGAATGCCTTGATGGCAGAAAGTAGTTTCTGTAAGGTGAGTTTGTCAGCTTGTTCAGCCAAACTCTTTTGTGCCTCTGGGGGTACATCCACCAGCTGCACATTATGCATCTGGATCATTAATAACGCACGCAGATGATCTACGACTTGTCGAGCAAACTGCCTAGAATCTGCACCACCGTCGAGTGCACGGTTTATGGCAGCCAAGCCGCGTGCCACATCACTTTCAGTTAAGGCTTCGATAACGTCGATAACTGCTTCGCTTGCGACTGTTCCAAGGATCATTTGGGTGTCCTTGTACGTGATCGTGCCGCCCATAGCGGCTAACTGATCCAGAAGCGAAATAGCGTCGCGTAAACTCCCAGTCGCTTGCCTTGCGATCAGATCGAGAGCTTCTTTTTCGACCTGTAGATTTTCGGATTCAGTCTTTTCTTCAAGGTAAGTGGTTATGGTCGTGACGGACAGACGGCGGAATTCATGTCGTTGGCAACGTGACAGGACAGTGGCAGGAATCTTGTGAACCTCAGTTGTTGCCAGGATGAAGATCGCATGATCAGGAGGTTCCTCTAAGGTCTTAAGCAAGGCGTTGAACGCGGCTGTGGAGAGCATATGGACTTCGTCAATGATGTAGACCTTGAATTTACCTTCGTTAGGTGAAAAATTAATCTTATCCCTCAAATCACGTACATCCTCGACACTGGTATTTGAAGCAGCATCAATTTCGATCAGGTCAAGGAAGCGACCTTCGTTTAAGGCGAGGCAATGAGAGCATTGATTATCGGGGCGATCTTCTGGTGAATCGGTGAGGCAGTTTACGGCTTTGGCTAGCAAGCGAGCTGTCGTCGTCTTTCCCGTACCTCGCGGTCCGGCGAATAGGTATGCGTGAACAACACGCTCGCTACGAACAGCGTTCTGCAAAGTCCGGATGATATGACTTTGACCGACGACTTCCCCCCAAGTTTGAGGACGCCATTTCAAATAAAGGGCTTGTGACATTAACGAAACCTCACCAGGCTCCCGGGGGATTTATAGAGGACAACTTCACTGACAATCACACTATTGAGCGAGTGTATCAGACGCCATCCGAAGGCGCAAGAGAAACCTCAAAATTACCCGAAAATGATAGAGCTTAAACTCGTTACTCTCTTTCAAGTGTCGTGTATCAGAAACATCAGTGGATTACGTACACCGGCCATGATGTGAATCATTAATGCAAATCTCTTCTCTTAGGTCAGATATTTGATGCTATAATTGCGATGCCCTGATAAGGGAAACCCACCGCTGGAGGTCAACATGAACCTCGGTCCGACTGAACTTATCATCATTCTGGCGATCATCATCCTCATCTTTGGTGTGGGCAGGTTAAGTAGGATCGGAGGGGAGTTGGGTCGCGGCATTCGTGAATTCCGGACGGGCCTCAGAGGAAACGATGAAGAAGCAGAGGCTCCAGCGAATGAAGCCCCGACAGAGGAAGAAGTACCTTAAGGCTCAACACCTCTTAACTCCACTTCCGAATCCAACCCTTGCGCTTGTTCACAGTATGTGAGAATCCTTTTAAGTTCCACATCTGCATCCAGGGTTTTCCGCTGGAAGCGGGAGTGTGGAACCTTTAGATTTAATTCGCGGATTTGATCGTTGATCGGTTCCAACTGCTTCAAAAAACGTTCCTGCGCTCGCTTCCACCCTGGGTCAGTACTCCGAAGGTCTTTCGCGGCATACGCAAGATCTTCCCTCGCTTCCTGATAAGCTCGACGGATCTCTGTATCCAATTCAAGCCAAAACGGTACCATCCCCGCATTTTTTAAGACACGATACACAAGCCGCCATTCCGGTTTTATCATCGATTCATCCTCGAGATTGAGCGGCTTGCCCTTTCCTCTCAGATGATCAAAGTCACCTTCCTTGATAGCTTTTTCCAGGATCCGATCTGAAAGAAGATTCGGCATTGTTATCTCCAGGAGATTTACTCACATCTCAATGATATTTCTATTGTCAAGCTAGTCCCGGTGTAAGTTGATTTTCCCCTATCTACACCCAATTGACACGATTCTTTTATTTCGTGTTCACGATGTAAAGAACAATCGAAGAAATCATTTAGATTGTCTCATTCCCATATTGAAAGACACCCCGCCTACATAACCAAACTGGGAAAGCACGGAATATCGAAACTCTCGCTGCGCTTCTTAGTCTAAGTTAACTTAGGTGTTGAATTACTGCGATGGGATTCTGAATGTTGCGACAACCATTCTGGAAGCATCATACAATGTGAGGACATTGCCTGGCTCCAGAATCGATTCGTCCAATCCCCAAAAGAGGTCGATAGAAGTATCCACGCCGCTTCGAATGTTTAGATTTACTGCTCCGCTGTATAACGTGAACGTGGGAAATATGTAGACATTCCCTTTGTCATCTTCCAACCGCCATCCTCGCATATAAGCAGGTCCGCCATTATTGAGGAGTGTGATCCTTTCAACATCCACATCACCTACACCGTTCACACTGTTGATTTCAACTCTGGGGAGTTCGACTTCTGGGCTGGGTGTAACCTCAACTCCCGCTGCAAGATCTTCCTGCGTTTCCTCAAAGCGATCTACCCACTCGGGAGGCGGGATGATGATGATCTGCCCAACGCTTAGGGCATCTGCGTTGCTGATGCCATTCGCAGCCATGAGCGCATCCATGGAGATATCCAACTCAAGTGAGATGTCATACAAGGTGTCACCTGGCTTCACCTCGTAAACGTGCGGTGTCGGCGACGGGGGTAAAGTAGGTGTAACCGTCGGCATCAACGTTGCTATGGCATCAGCAATGTTCCCTGTTGGCGTAGGGGATAACTCTGGTGGGGATGGTCTTCGAGTCCAAAAGAAGAGGACGAGAAGCATAGCCCCAACAGAAATGGCGATGTTCAGCCCGAGGTAAGGCAGGTACTGTTTCCAGTTTGAGTTCGAACGCCTGACGCTTCCCATCGATGGCAGTTTAACACAGTTGGGCAAAAAGTAAAATTCTCCTCCTTTGCCTTGCACCTGCCGTATTGTGGAATTGAGGTCGGATTTGACGCTACCGAACGTAGGATGCATCCAATTCTGAAGTGAAGATGGCTTTAGACCAGTGGCGGAAACGAATCGAATAGCCTTATGACCTCAATCTGTGAATAACATCATGGCAAATATTTTACGGAATATACTAACTATTGTTAGAATCGATGTATGCCCTACCTTATTGATGGCCATAACCTAATTGGAAGCATGCGTGAGATCAAACTTGATGATCCTGATGATGAAGCCTTACTTATCGAGCTACTCATCGATTTTTGTAAATCCTCCAGGAAAACTGCAACAGTGTTTTTCGATCAACGCGGTTACGGTATGGAAAAGTACCGAAAGTATGGACGACTCTCAGTTGAATTCATCACAAAGCCTGGAACAGCAGACAGCGCCATCGCTTCGCAATTGAAGCGATTGGGTCGCGATGCGAAGAATTACACAGTCGTCAGTTCTGATCATCAGGTTCAGGGAGCGGCGAGACGTGCGGGTGCACGCATCATTCAAAGCCGTGAGTTCGCCTCCCTTCTGTCCTCGCGAGATACTCATCTAGGTGAAGAAGAGAAACCCAGCCTTGAGACCTCTCAAGATGAACTAAATGAATGGGAAAAGCTCTTCCGCGAAGGAGGGAACAATCGCGAAAATCTCTAACCTAGGATTAATAAAATCAACGAGAATAACGATTAGAATACCCGCAAGGTGAAACCGTTGTACACCCCTTATCGGTAAACGGTTTCACCCTAGGGGAACCACCCTATCGCCCCCGTGCTCCCCCTGCACGGTCGGTAGGACCCCGAAAGCACGGAACCGCCGGATGAGCCCCCCACATCCGGCGGTTCATCATATTCATTATAAATAAATCCAGTGGATTGCCAAAGCGTCATGTCTCAATATGGAGTCATCAGATTGGACTATAAGAAATAGTAAAGTACTACCAAATTCCACTTTCATCGCTCTTTGACATCGCAAATCAGCGCCAGGGACCAAAGTCGGGCGGAAAGTACATTAAGATGACGCTCGCAATGCAATCCGGGTCGGACACTCTTACTTGATCCACTAACGCTTCACACCGGTACTGTGGATTACCGCCTTTATTCACAATCTCCTGGATCGTTTGATCACTGAGGCTTTCCCATAAACCTTTCGTGCAAAATAGAATGTACCCATCACGCGGGACTGGACGTGAATGGATTACGACAGGGAACTCATCGCCTTCAGCCAGACCCGAGTAATTTCCATTATCAGAATCTTGCGTGCCATCAGAAGTATTCAGCGGTTCCCACCCATCAGTGGTTACTTTCTCGATATGATGTCGATCAATGATGTAAGCTCGCGTTTCCCCGAAGTGCCCAAAGATGATGATTTCAGCAAACATCAATCCTGCCGTCATGGAAACCGAAGCATCTGGAGCGTGTCTTTCGGCAACTTGGTAAGCTTCCTTAAACGAATCCACAACTGCGTTTTGCAGTGGAGCTGACACTTCACTCACCTCAACTGCAAGAAGGTCCAGAATCGCATCCTTGATTATTTGACTGGAGAACGTTGAAAGAGCAATCCTGCTCACATTGTTCTTCCCTTTATCATCGCCAGTTTCCCCGGCTACTCCCACCAATGCAAAATCAGGGAGAACGTTAAGGCCATCAGAATTCCCAACCAAGGCATAAATTGCGTTAAAGTTACATTCATTATCGACATCTTCAGTCGATGAACACCCCACAGATACATGCCTGCGCCCCTCCCCTGCAAGCGCACGTGCAAGGGCAATGGCATCCATTGGCTTGGTTGGTTCCTCACTGAATGTCCGCTTCTTTCTTCGGATGAACAGAACGTAATAAATCCGTTGAAAGAGACGTTCCAAGGAATTCATTTTCGCTCCATTGATTTCACGCTGATTGTAGCTCAATCATTCCTAGGGGAAAGTGCGCAACATATATCTAGATATCGCACATAACCCATTCTATGGAAATAGCTCGCTACTCACATTCGCTTGAAATGATGGACTGAATAGTATTGTACCCTTCATGGATGATGGATATCTCAATTTCACACGGTTATCCAAGCCACTCTTGGCAATTCGCACAGAAATGATTATGCTCATTACCAGGATTACGATCCATAGAAGAAGACTGGACCTCCAAGCCGATTAGATTGTAGGAGCACCTCTGTGCAAGCCAACCAGACTTTTTGGGAAACGACGGTAGAATTCCCACAGCTAACAAATCTTGAAGTGCATGTATGGCGTGTACATCTTAAAGATCAAGAAGAACACCTGCTTGATCTTTTCAATACTCTCTCCGATGAAGAGCGGGAACGTGCAGAGCGATTCGCATTCAAGCCGGATAAAGTACGGTTCATTTCAGCACGCAGCTCGTTACGTACGTTGCTTGGGCTCTATCTTGGAATTACTCCTGAAGTCATTGAAATCGTTTATGGACCCTGGGGGAAACCACAGCTTCTCACAACCGACTCAGATGCTGAGATTGAATTCAACCTCTCCCACTCAGAAGAAATATACCTTCTCGCATTCACTTTGAGGCGCCAGGTGGGCATTGACATCGAGTTCCTCCGACCAATCCAGAACATGGAAGACCTGATAGATCGGTTCTTCTCACCAAATGAGGCAATGCAGATATCACGACTTCCAGAAGAGCAGCAATTGGCGGCTTTTTACCGAGTATGGACCTGCAAGGAAGCCTTCATCAAAGCGACAGGAGAGGGTGTCTCGAGGCCGTTGGACGAGATTGAAATCTCCGCCAACCCTGAAGAACCCACGCGTCTTATCAATATGAAAAATTCTCTTGGTGAAACTTCTCGTTGGCAGATTGAAATTCTAACTCCAGCGTTGGGTTATTCCTCCGCGCTGGCTGTCGAAGGGACCGATTGGCACCTACGCACTTTCACGTTATTGTGACCCGACCTTACTCTGGCGAGTGTCTACTCATAATCTATTAGAAAGCACACCTTATTCTCCTCAACTCAGAAAAGGCTGTGTTAAAATTATCCGATCTTACCAAATCCTAAAGGCTGAGGTGTTGATGCCGACATCGGTCCACCAGATATTGAAAATTCAAGCTAAGCACGCACCTAAAGCACCGGCAATCCTTGGATTAGACCGACCACCGTTATCATTCAACCACCTTCACCAGTATGTACTTTCCACAGTCACTCTTCTTAATTCATATGGATTGGGGCGGAACGATCGGATTGCCATCGTCATTCCAAATGGGCCGGAATTGGCTCTAGCTTTTCTCGCCATTTCATCTTGCGCCACAAGCGCACCCTTAAACCCCTCATATCAAGCACCGGAATTTGAGTATTATCTCTCTGACCTCGGTGCTAAAGCTGTCATTGTCCACCCTGAGATAGATTCGCCAGTAAAGGATGTTGCCACATCCTTGGGGATCCCAATTCTCGAGTTATCGACAGAAGAGAATTCTGCTGCTGGTCTCTTCTCGCTCCGCGGCGATCGACATATAACAAAGGTCGAATCTGGGTTGGCTTCAACAGAGGATGTTGCACTTGTACTCCATACTTCCGGTACGACGTCAAAACCGAAGATTGTGCCGTTATCTCATCGCAACCTCGCGGCTTCCGCTGCGAGTATTCAGAACGCGCTTCAACTCACAAGGCATGATCGCTGTCTGAACGTCATGCCACTTTTTCACATCCACGGTCTTATGGCTGCGATCTTGGCTTCGATGGTCGCTGGTGCCAGTGTTGTGTGCACACCTGGTTTCTATGCACCCCATTTCTTCGACTGGTTACAAGCCTTTAGGCCCTCATGGTACACCGCGGTACCTTCAATGCACCAAGCGGTTCTTACTCGGGCGCCTGATCATCATGAAGTCCTCGGACAGATCCAATTACGTTTTGTACGCTCTTCCTCAGCTTCGCTTCCCCCACAGGTTATGCAAGCTTTGGAAAGCACATTCAACGCCCCTGTCATCGAAGCTTATGGGATGACAGAGGCTTCACACCAGATGACCAGCAATCCACTCCCGCCGGGAGATCGCAAGCCTGGTTCGGTTGGCATTGCTGCTGGACCTGAAGTCTCGATCATGCAGGAAAATGGAGACCAGATGCTTCAGCAGGGTGAGTTGGGTGAAATCGTGATCCGTGGTGCGAGTGTCACTGATGGCTACGCAAACAATCCAGAAGAAAATGATGATGCCTTCACCGATGGTTGGTTCAGAACCGGGGACCAGGGTTACTTTGATGAGGATGGGTATCTATTTATTACTGGCCGCCTTAAGGAGATCATAAACCGCGGGGGAGAAAAGATCTCACCACGTGAGGTGGATGAAGTCCTCATGGATCACCCATATGTCACTCAGGCTGTCACTTTCGCCATGCCCGACGAAATCTTAGGAGAGGATGTCGCTGCGGCGGTTGTGCTTCGGAATGACGGTCCTTCAGAATTGGAATTACGTCGTTACGCCAGTATACGTCTGGCATATTTCAAAGTACCTCGCCGGATCGTCATCCTTGATGAGATTCCTAAAGGGCCCACTGGTAAGCTTCAGCGGATTGGACTTGCGGAGGAGCTTGGATTAATGGAAGCTCAACAGCCGGAAGAAATGAAACATACGGAATATGTCGCCCCACGTACACCCATTGAGGCGCACCTTGCGGAAACTTGGATGCAGATCTTGCGGCTAGAACGGGTAGGAATCTTTGATACCTTCTTGGAATTGGGCGGCGATTCACTCCTGGCCACACAACTCATATCGCGTCTCCGCGACACTTTGGATCTTGAACTTTCCTTGATAGACTTCTTCGAAGCCCCAACAATCGCAGAACAAGCACAGGTCATCGAAACGATGTTGCTGCAGGAAATTGATAATACCGACAATGATGAAGGATAAAATCAATTCACAAGGTCTGTGCGAGGCTGTTCAACGGATTTATAGATGTCAAAGGTGAATGAGAACCAAAGCGGTTGGGAACAACTCCCACCTGACAAGCGCGCATTGATTGAGCAGAGACTCAAGAAAGGTCAGGAACGTACCACCTTCCCCACCAAAATCGGAAGACGGTCCGACCCAAATCGCGCACCACTTTCTTTCGCACAGGAACGGCTTTGGTTTCTAGATCAACTCGAGCCTCAAAACACGATCTACAACAGGCCCTGGGTGTTGCTGCTGATCGGCGAATTAGACATTCCGAAATTACACCAATGCGTAAACAATCTCGTCAGCAGGCATGAATCCTTGCGAACCACCTTTTCGCATGAAAATGGAATTCCATTCCAGGTGATTCGTCCATTCGAAGCCATTAACATCCCGTTGATCGATCTAAGCACTTACTCAGAGGCGGAGCGGGCTGCTCGTGCAAATGAATGGATCATTCAGGATGCACATACACCCTTTGACCTGAAAAATGATCTCCTCTTCCGTCCCTCGATCGTTAAAATGCAAGAAGATCGACATCTCCTACTTCTCACAACCCATCACATCGTATTTGACGGCTGGTCAGAAAGGGTGCTTTTTTCAGAACTTACCCAATTGTACGAAGCCCTCCAACGCCAGGAGACATCTCCGCTTCCGGAACCAGAACTGCAATATGCAGATTATTCAGAGTGGCAGAGGAAATACCTGACTGATGATACTTTGGCGGAACTTTCAACCTTCTGGCAAGATGAACTTGCTGATGCACCCCCACTTCTACAACTCAAGCTTGATCACCCACGACCGGCTTATCAGACTTACAATGGAGCTCGCTTGGCATTCACTCTGAGCGCCTCGCTGGCAGAAGGCCTGAAAGAATGGAGCAAGCAAGAAGATGCGACTCTATTCATGACACTACTTACAGCCTTCTACGTCGTCCTCTATTTGAATTCAGGCCAATCTGACCTGCTTATTGGGACATCGATAGCAGGTCGCAACCGTGTTGAACTTGAGGACGTCATCGGGTTCTTCGTTAACACACTCGTGCTGAGGGCTAACCTTGATGGAGATCCTTCCATTCGTGATCTGCAAAGACGAGTCCGAGAAATTACCTTACGGTCATATGAATATCAAGACATGCCCTTTGAAAAACTTGTCGAAGTGATTAACCCACCGCGTTCATTAAACCAGAATCCAATCGTTCAGGTTACCTTCTCTCTGAGGAATTTGCCGAAATATGAACTCGGTATGTCTGACCTCGATACTGAGAATTTCAAGCACGATGCTGTCAACATCAAATTCGATCTCAGTATGGAAATTTCGGAAGTAGAGCAATGCCTCCTCTGCAAGTTTGCCTATAACGCTGACCTCTTTGATCGATCTTCAATCCAAAGGATGGCTGATCAATTTTCCGAAGTTCTTGAAATTATTCTTCAGGATCCCGATACCCCTCTTTCCAGACTCCAGGACTATTCAATCGCCCTCATACCTCGAACATCCATGTTCACAATCCTGACATTGGAAGAGTTCGCAACCGCCTCGAATCTCACAGGAACACAACGAATGATCTGGGCAGGCTCAAAATTACGTCCGGCTGTCCCACTCTTCAATCTGGCGTACACATTCAATTTCAAAAAAGAACTTAACTCGAAACGTTTCCGAGAAGCTTTTCAACTCCTTATTGATCACAGTGATGCTCTTCGTACAACCATTTATGAGGTGGATGGAATTCCGCAGCAGAGAGTTTTGGAGCAGTTGTCATTCGACCTCGAGGTCATCGATTTTTCTCATGAGAAGAATCCCTCTGAAGCTGTCAATGAATGGGTTGAAGGTCGTTCTCGAACGAACTTGCGTTTGTCAAAGCAGTTATTCGACACCGCGCTCTTAAAGCTCTCAGATGGGGAATGGGCCTGGTATCTCAACCTGCACCACATCATTGTCGACAACTTGTCTGTTGAACTCATCTTTAACTATTTGCAAGAAATCTATTCTGGACTCTCTGAGGATGAAAATGCAGACAGATTCTCTCTGCCGCAGTTCCAGGACTATATTGAATTTGAACGTGCCTATCGCTATTCAGAGGAATATCGTGTTGCAGCTTCATACTGGAATCAGAAATTTTCTACAAAGCTCGAACCATTGGGCCTCTATGGGGATCCCATGCCTCAGCGCTCAACTCAAATCACCAGGCAATCGTTAAACCTCGGAATTGCTCGTACCGATCGTTTGAAACAGCTTTCATTAAATGAAGGTTTCTTTCATAAAAGCGCACACGCTTCACTTCACAACATGCTCATAGCGATACTGGCAGCATATCTTTATCGTGTATCAGGAACCCGTGATATTGGGATCGCTACCTCATTCCACAACCGAAGCACTTCCGAGCAGAAGGCGACTATTGGGTTGTTCATGGAAATTCTCCCCTATCGAATATCCATCGATGAGGGTGAGACATTCCATTCATTGATTCGAAAAGTCAATATGGAAGGGTCTGAAACACTCAAACACCGTCACTTCCCATTCCAGAATCCCCGTCACGAAAAGGCCTATGACGTCGCCCTCAATTACCATGTTCCGACTTTTAAAACCTTTCTCGATGCTCCAGTAACCTTCATGCGTCATCATACCGGTCATGAAGAAGATGTAATGACAATTCATGTCCATGATTACAGTGCTATAGGATCCTTGACCTTCAACTTCGACCTAAACTGCGATGTCTTCGATGAAGAAAATCGGAATCGAGTCATCGATCACTTCGAAGAAGTGGTTGATGGTATCTTGAAAAAACCCTACGCACCTCTAGACAATATTGATCTCCTTACACCTTCTGAAAAGCAAAAAGTCATATTCGATTTTAATGATACTCAAGTCGATTTTCCCCAACGGGCTACAATCCATCAGCTCTTTGAGGACCAAGTCAAAAAAACTGCTCAGCATGTTGCCCTTATCTCTGGAGATCAGTCTATTTCATATGAACAATTGAATAATCGTGCCAATCAAGTTGCACACTACTTACGATCGAAAGGCGTTGGTCCTGACACGATTGTGGGGATTTATCTGTATCGGTCCATTGAGATGATGATCGGAATTCTTGGAATCTTGAAAGCTGGGGGTGCATATCTTCCTTTCGATCCTGACCTCCCAGTTGACCGGCTCAACTCCATGGTGTCTGACGCCCGAGCAGCTATCCTGCTCACCCAAGAAAACTTGAAAGACAATCTTACCAATGATCAAGCTGAAGTTATTGCATTGGATAGTCAGTGGGAAGTTTTCAGCGATGAGAGCGAAGCAAATCTCGATCCAGCTGCAGAACCAGACAACCTGGCATATATCATCTACACCTCCGGATCGACGGGTAAACCAAAAGGCGTCTTAGTTGAGCATCGATCGCTTGTGAATTTTGCAGAGTGGGCTAAGCGAGACTGGAAACTTGGACCTGGCGATCGAGTACTCCAATTTGCATCCATAGGCTGGGATACGAGCGTTGAAGAGATTTTCCCTACGTTAGCAAGCGGTGCCACATTAGTCCTCCGACCGCCGGGAATGATTGACTCATATGAGAGATTCCTTGATAAATGCCGATCTCTCGAATTATCCGTCTTGAGTCTTCCAACAGCATTCTGGCATGACCTGACAGAAGCCATCGTACATGATGACCTATCGATTCCTCCACGAATACGACTCGTCAACTTTGGAGGAGAAAAGCCCTCGCGGCATCGTGTCTTCCAGTGGCAAGAACACGTGAGGTCCAACATACGCCTGGTAAATACTTATGGTCTTACAGAGGCAACGGCCATCACGACCCAATTTGACATCTTGCAACCGGACTCACAGCATCTCTTACACTCAGTTGTTCCCATCGGTACACCAATATCAAACGTCCAGGCGTATATCCTGGATTCAGAGTCCAGAGTTGTTCCAATCGGAATACCTGGCGAGCTATGTGTTGGAGGCGTTGGTCTCGCGCGCGGCTATTTAAACAGACCTGAGCTCACGACGGAAAAATTCACGCCCAATCATTTGCCGGGAACGCCTGGCGATATGATTTTCCGGACAGGTGACCTTGCACGGCATCTTCATGACGGCAGCATAGAATTCATCGGACGTAAAGACCGTCAGGTGAAAGTGCGCGGATACAGAATTGAACTTGGCGAGATCGAAGCATCATTGCTTCAGCACTCCGGCGTTCGAGATGTCGTCGTCCTCGCGTATGACGAGAAGGATGATAATGGAGAAGGCCAAGTCAGGAGCAAATTCCTCGCTGCCTACATCCTTGCACAACCAGATTATTCGCCGGATCTAAGCGCGTCAGAACTGAGAGCTCATCTCCGCGATAGTCTGCCCGAATTCATGATCCCCGCTACTTTTACTTTCATGGAGACATTTCCATTAACCCCGAGTGGAAAAATCGATCGACTGGCATTACCATTTCCAGAAGAATGGGGAACGGATGTTACGAGACCCTACACCGCACCGCGTGACACACTTGAAAGAGAACTGACAAAGGTATGGGAGGATACACTCGGTATTCATCCCATCGGTGTGCAAGACAATTTCTTCGAGCTTGGAGGTCATTCACTTCTTGCAGTGCGCCTCTTCGCTGCCATTGAAAAACAATCTGGCAAAACACTTCCACTCATCACGATGTTCGAATCCCCAACCATCGCAGGTCAAGCCGAACTCTTTCGAGAAACAAAAAGAACTGAGGAGATCATCTCCATTGTTCCAATTTCCGAGGATGGATCAAATCCACCTGTCTTCTGCGTCTCACCTTCCGTCATCGATGTCATCACCTATCATGAACTATCCATGCACCTTGGAGATGAACAACCTTTCTACGCTATCTATTCACCACTTATTGGTGACTGGAATTCGGGAAAGGAACGTCTTGAACCCATCGCTTCACGACTCCTAGCACAAATCCGTGAGAGGTTCCCTCAAAGCCCTTACTATCTTGGAGGATATTCTGCTGGCGGGATGGTCGCATTCGAGATGGCACAGCAGTTGTATCGGAGTGGTGAGGGTGTAGGCCTTCTCGTGTTGCTCGACACCTTCGGCACGGATTACCCCAAACTCCTCCCCTGGGTGACCCCATGGCTTTTCAATGCATTCCGCGTGATTCGCAGGATACAGACGTACATTTGGAAATTCTGGATACTCGATCGGAAAGGAAAACTGGATTACTTGCGGTTCCGCCCAATTCAAACATGGCTACAAAATCGCTATGGAGAGATATCCCGGCCGCCCGCATATAAGGGCCTTGATGATAAGCTTTATCTCACTCCCGGACGTCAGCAGTATCAACCGCAACCATACAAAGGTAAAACGGTTCTCATTCGTGCTGAGAAGGGTTTACTGGGAGTAAAGCACGATCCAACTATGGGTTGGGAGGGAATACTAACCGGCGAATTTGACGTTTGTCTCGTACCTGGTGATCACGAATCGATTCTTTTCGGCCCACGCATCGCGCAGATGGGTAAACTACTCCAACCCTACTTAGAACACGATCCGTCGAGTGATCCTTCAGGCCTCACATAAACACGCGTACATTGGCACCACATTACGTGCATGCCTAATACCACAAAACAGTGGTAACCAAATCGTGTAATTTAGCTATGAGATTAATGGACTGTGAGTTGTTGTGGTATGGGGTGTTGAAAAGATCTTCGCCAGTTCACACTTTGCACTATAGGGGGAGGTAGCCTCTCGACCTCTTATACTTATCCTCACCATACTTACGATTAAATGACACCAATACCGCGGTAATGTTATCTGACCCCCCTGCTTCATTGGCTCGCTCGACCATTGCATCACAGGCTTCTGCGGGATCCTCGAATTGCCTGATGAATTCGACAATTTCTGCCTCACTAATCTCGGACCACAAACCGTCCGAACAAAGCAGCAATGATCCACCCTTCGGAACCGGCAGTGTGTANNAATGCATTCCATAACTGGTTTCGTTGTGGGTGTTCACGAGCTTCCTCTGGAGTCAACTGGTCTATCTCAACTAACCTCCAGGCAACGGTGTGATCACGCGTGATCAACTCCATCTCACCATTCTTAATAACGTATGCCCTGCTATCCCCTACATGCCCGATTGTGATGAGATCTCCAAGTAAATGTGCAAGAGTCAATGTAGTTGCGCCACCTTCCGCGTCTTTAATGACGACTTGGTCAGCACTCTCAAACGCACCCTGCATCGATTCTTCCAAACTTTCTTCGTCGGCATCGCTATAGGGATCCAGTAGGTTTAAATAAATGCTCTTTAGCATGCTATGGGCGGCCACACGTGTTGCTAGCGCGCTCGCTAGATCCCCATTTCCCTGACCTCCAGCTCCATCAGCGACACAGAATAATCCGAATCCTGGCAAAGAAACCTCGCCAATTTCTGTGGATGTAAGGATCAGCAATGAGTCTTCATTGCTATCACGCTCCTGTCCGATAGACTGAGCGCTGCCTACCGAAAACAATGTTTGGTGGATAGCCGACTCATATTGATCGACTACATCAGGTGAAAGGGGCGCAGTCTCACTAAGTTCACTAGAGGAATCTGTGACTTCCTCCACCTTCGTGGATGGATCTATCACTTCCTCTGTTGACCTCCTGAAAAGTGTGTTGATGATGCGTTGAATAAAACTCATACTCGTACCTGTAAGTAAACCCTTTATTTGCTCAATATATTATGGCACTTCTCAATCTGGAACAAGCGCTGTGTTGAGTGATTTTATTCGAGGAAGTGATTACAAGTAATCCATGCAACTCATGATCGATATGATCCTAATGGGGATTTAATGAGGAAACGAACAATTAATTTGTCAAAGGATGGGGCCGGGAGGATTTGAGACTACGACCATCCGGTTAATGATTCAATTCAAATCTAGTTTCGAATTCGCGAGGCTTTATCGCTGAAAGAACTCTGTAGGTCTTGAAGCTGAATACCCAACAATAATTCTTCAAAATATGTGGATCACCTCATGCTATTGCCCGTTGATGTCTGTTCATCACTCACACCAAAACTAGATACACACGCTATAGCCAATAGAATGATGGTAGGGAGTAATGCACGCATGAAACCTCTTGCCAACCATCCCTGGAGAAATCCTGGTTCGAATTGGAATTGACCAATGTAAAAGAGGCCAATGGTTACAACACCAAATGCAACACTGCCGATTAAACAACTCCAGAAGAATGGTTGTGGGTCACCTTTCCTTGATCGAAAGCTCACGATAATCGTAACCAAGCTGAGTGGTAGAACCAGTCCCCAAGTCTTGATGTCAATTGAACTAGCTATAATAAATCTACCGATCACCTTTAACGCAGTTAGATTGAAATCGCCAGTTCGGAAACTGCGCAAAGCGGCGCCCACGCCACTCATTGCTTGGCTGTCACCTCCTCCATGAAAGCTATAGAAAACCAACCATGATCCTCCTATCACTACGATTGGAAGAAGGAGCGCAGCATAATTAACCTTTCCTCTTCTCATCAGCCAGGAAGATATTGCTAATGCTCCGAAACCTGCAATACCGTAAAGGATTCCTTCAGGACGCGTCCATGCAGCAAGCCCAAAAAGAATACCGCTTGCAAGCTGAGGTCGCCACCGATTGAAAAAAATCCCTTCGGATCCCCACAATAATGCAAGAACTAGGAAGCAGGCGAGAGGCAAGTTGGAATATCCTATCGTTCCATATTCAAAAACAATCGGAACGGATACGAGGAACAAGAGCCCAATCCTAGAGACAATCGATCGTGTGCCGATCTGACGCCAAAAACGATAACTTCCAATCAGGATTGATAATAAGTACAAAGGGAACAATAGTTTGGATCCAGGCAGAATATCACCAGTGACCATTTTAAAGATCGAGATAAGCAGTGAGATATTCGGAGGATACGTCATTCCATGACTACCCCATTGCGAAATAGCATCCAATGTGTTCTCGAGCGCCATCCCATAACCCTTAATGCTCCAGAAGGCGACTGCATCCCAAACAGAATAGGATCGACCTACACTGATAACCAATGCGCCCAGAAACACCAACAACACAAGCGACCATAAAAGTATTGACAGCCATGGCAATTCGCGAAGACCTCCTAAACCTCTGAACCAGTTTCTCAAGTCGGACCATAGTTCTTTGAATCGGACAGGGGGGCCCAAAACCAGCAAAGTAACTAGCAGGATTCCTGTCACTCCCACATATGAAATCTTTAAATTGGGAAAACCAAACCACGATGTTAGAAAAACAAGCCAAGTGAAAATTCCACTACCAAGGGGGAAGGCCAATCCGAGGTAAGCCATTTTTTCGTTCGGACCTAAAATCAAACGTGATATGAGCAATCCGAGTAAAAGAATTACTCCAATAACCGCGATGTTCTCCAAGAAAACGAGGAACATGTTCCCGCCCTCACATCAACCCAGATCACTAAGGCTTGGGTACGTAAACACCGTAATCATCTGAGAACTCTAGATAAGACTTACTTATTTCAGCTAACTCCCGTGGTGGGAAATCTCCGATGGAGAGGATATATGTGTCGGATCCCGAGACTCTTAAGACACAAGCTTCAATTTCATCTGGTCCACAATTATGGATTTCTCGCGGAATCAGAAAGTATTGCATATATCCGACATTGTCGATTGGCGGTGCATAATTATTCGGAGGAAGGATTACCCTTGCATCCTCCGGAATTACCTCCTGCAGAAACAGGACGTACTCTGAAAACTCTTCACTCCAAGTCATAAATGCACTCTTTTGAACCGCTGACATATCTCTCAACTGCCAAAGCTGCATCCCCCAAGAACCGATGAATTTAGCCAAGAAATAGAATTGGACTAAGACAGCCACAGTCAGCACGATGGTGCCCCAATTCATCCTTATTTTTTCAAAGCTATATCTTTCCTGTACTCCCAACCCGCACTCCCATGTTTACCTTTGTTTGATAAGCCGATGAGCTCGAGCATTCACGTAATTGTTCAACTTATTCAAAGTAAGAGCCGATTAATTGATCACCCAAATCTTATTGTTTGTCGTACGATCGAAAAGACTCACCAGATTATACACACAACGAATCTGGGACGACCTATAAAGAATCCATTATGAATTATTAAAATTGAATTCGATTCAATTTAACTTTTACATGAAAAGAACGAATCGCTATTGTTTGAAGTCTGGTCTTTAAATCCATCGCATAATAATCATCGTGGAATAGGACTACAAACTAATGGTCCTAATGATGGGCTCGGAGGATTCGAACCTGCAACCATCCACCCACATGCCCGAAGACGGTTTACCGATATTTCCATTCGACTTTATTCCAGGAACTGTTCTTATAAGAATCTTTTTGGGGAGCGCCCAGGTGCTTGATCAACTCCGTCGAGCCTGCGATGTCGGTGAAGAGAAAAGTGACTGTACCGCCGAGAAGCTCTGGAGAAGGTTGGTCCGATTTCGTATCGCTTTTCATTCCTATCCGCTCCTTGACGACTCATGAATATTAGGACGTCATACGATTGAGGAATAGACAGCACGATATAAAAACCGCTACCGTAGGAAAAATGAGGTACCCATAACAAAAAACAGGGCACTGAGGTGGAAAGGTTGGATTATTGTGGGTTAGGATGAGGATAGGTTGTATGCCCGATTATCGATTTTCGACAAATGCGAAAAATGAAGTACTCCAACTTCATCAGAAGAAATGAACAAACCAATCGAATAGTTTGCAAAGAAATTCACCAATCATCTATAAGAGGCTAGGGATGAAATCAAGCTTTGAGTAGTACTCGATACATTCAACAACCAAATGCTTTGTCATGAAATCTACAACTTAATACAATGAAAATTGTACTTCTCTTAGTCCTAATTCACCTTGCTTGAATATGCTTTCCCATTTCCGATTGCCATACACCACTCTGAAATAAAAACGCCCCTAAGAAGGGGCATTTTATGGGCCCGGCAGGATTCGAACCTGCGACCAACCGGTTATGCATCCCACTACAACTTTCGCTGCCCCTTTCGGGTTTGTGGGCTGGACTATCCCTTCACCCAGACATTCGCCCGAGGGTGCCTGCCGTCCAGTCTCTACACCTTCCCGTAACTTCCGGGCTTGGCTCGGGATTACCTTGCCACAACAGTGGTGTAGGCTTCCCCGAATTTGACAGGTATCACTTATCGGTTTCCCGACAAGCAGCCCCTTGACAATGAGGCATATCCGAAAGACTTAGCCTCCTTGCTCAATGAAGCCGGCCGCTCTAACCACTGAGCTACGGGCCCTTATTGCTTTTATTCTAACAGAACCAGACCCAGCGGCAAAGAAATTTATAGCTTTCAGCGATCAGTTGTCAGCTTTTAGCTATTAGCTGTTAGCGGTTAGCTTTAAGTTATAAGCTGTAAGCGATAAGCTTTAAGTGATCCGTAATCAGATATCCGTTATCAGTACTCTGAAGAATTACTTTAGACTGAATCTTTTTGACGCATTCACTATTTGACTTGTTGACTTCTTGACTGATTAACTGATCCCTGCTCCCCGATTCCTATTTTCCAATCTCTAATCTCCAGTCTCTAGTCTCTTTATAGAAAAAAACGACTGCCATTGTTGGCAGTCGAGAGCGGGCGACGGGATTCGAACCCGTGAATGTCAGCTTGGAAGATTCAGATAGTACTACGGGCGATTGAAGGAGAATATGATGTCCGAAGAACTGCAATCATCTGACAGTCCACTAACATTTCTGCAATTGTATCAGGATTTCTACGACCAACGAGCATCAGCACAAGTATCTGAAGGAACACTGGGAATTTACGGATATACAGTCAGAAGATTTTGCATCTGGGCAGACAAACAAGGTTTGGATCCGTCAACCGTTGAACGGAAACATGTAAGCGCTTACATTGCAATTCTCTCCACGTCAGGCTATCAGGGCAAAGCCACTGTAAATTTACATGGTAGGAATATTAGGGCAATGCTACGTTTCGGTTATCTTGAAGGGTTATGCCCTAAAGTTGACTTCACTGGTTTGTTGCCAAGACCACCAAAGAAAAAACAGATTGTTGCCCGGAGACAAGATATTGAAAAACTGCTGGCGCAAAAGCCATCACTTCGTGACAAGGCGATAATGCTAATCATGTTTGAATCGGGGATCCGTAAGAAGGAGACCAGCGATTTAAATTGGGGGGATCTGGATTTCTCTCTGGAAGATGTAGTCCGAATTAGAGTGCGTTCCGGCAAAGGAGACAAGGATAGAGTTACGTTTGTCGGTATAAAAGCCAAAGCATCCTTGCTTCAATACATGTTCACAGTTCCCCATGAACCAAACGATCCAGTGTTTATCTCACGTTTTGGGATCCGATTGGGGATCCAAGGCATTGACAGGCTCTACATAAAATACAGCAAGTTAGCTGGAATAAAAGTTACTCCACATTCAGTTCGTCGGGGATTCGCAGTGGAGCACCGAAAAATGGGAGTTTGGGATTTACAACGACTAATGGGTCATGCCCTAGTAGAAACAACCAGACTATACGTACAAACAGATGAAAGCGATTTATTGGAGTCGTATCGTGCATATGAAGTCACGTATTACAGATCAACCATGACGTGGAGGTATTATAGTTGTCTACAAATTCTGGGGGCGATTGTTTGTTCTATTGAAGTCAACTCTGATTTAACGTAGTATATTTAGCGCATCACACCCGACATTGGAGCGGGAATTCAATATATCCGTATTCATGCCCGATCTCTGACGAGGTTGGGTTTTTTTTAAGTCTCAAGAGGAGGGATTATGCGTTTAACATCACTCGTTACATCAATAATTCTTATCAGCATTTTACTTGCAGGTTGCGGTACACCTGTTGAGGAGCCAACTCCAACGGCTTTACCTACAGATACCTCTGAACCTACACCCGAACCAACTACTGCGCCCATTGTGATTACCACATTCGAAGATATGGAAGGTACATGGTTCAGACGAGATGGTTGGCTAGGTGTGGATCTAATGTTGGAGATCTTTAAGAACGGAAAGGTTAGTCATGGCATCGCTGACAGGCCGGAGCCTAGGATTCCAGATACCTGGTTTGAGGATGGGCTTCTTTACATTCAGGAGACTATCGATGATTCTTGCTCGCAAGACCAAATAGGGGTTTATGAGGTTACTGGAGTTCCAGGAGAATACCTTGTCTTCAAGCTCGTTGACGATCCGTGCGACGTTGATCGATTTTTCGAAGGAAAGTGGAAAAAAACAAGGCCTGATGTCCCTTAACCTGCGTTATACAACTGAGAGTTATACTTTGATTGCGATACTCACTCCCAGCGGTACATTCGCAAGGGTCGGGGGTTTGCCTAGGTCCCATTATTCTTCTAGTGCAATTGGATGGTCCCATCCTTTTTTTTTACTTCTAGCCATCCAGACTCGCTAAATAGAGTTTTTAAGAATTCTTCCTTTGATCCATCCAAGTAATTAATTTTGTACCAATAGAAAATCAAGTCTTCAATGCGAAGTATAAGGACTCTATTATCTTGTGCAGCCTTGATTGCTCTTCTATCAATTGATTTAAGTTTGTCTTTCCATGATCCAGCATTTAAATGCAGATTAGAAATAAGAATTGCGGGAAAATCTTCCTTCAACTCATTCTCTTCTCGATGTCCATAAGTCTGGAATACTTTCGTCTTTGATAGTCCCTTTATCGTACTTCCAGCTTCTACTAAAGCCACCCGATCACCGCCATCATTTAATATCCAGAAGTCTTCGCGATATTTCTCATCTCTCTCGACCTTTATTCCTAGTTGATTCTCGAAGAATAATGGTAACGCTTTCTCATAGTCATATTGTCGAAGGAATGCCAAATCTGGGAATTTAACTTGAAGCGCGTGAGATTTATGAAATCGCTTGACCTTAATGGATTTTTATCTTAGCGTGCGCGAAGTCAAATTAGATGGTCCGTAGTTAAAAAAATCCGCCCTCTCGGGCGGATCAGAGCGGGCGACGGGATTCGAACCCGTGAATGTCAGCTTGGAAGGCTGATGCCTTACCACTTGGCGACGCCCGCTTGCGCGTCGATTGTACCGCCGGCTCATTGGTGGGTCAAGGAATCAACATTCGCCGACTAAAATTCTCATCCTAGATATTGGGTCTGATCGACTGGGAGGCTTCGTTGAGTCGCAACTTAGAAAAGTGGGACACCAAGCTCGTCCACGGTTGAAGGTTTACCTTCAAAAACGAGGATTTTGTTATCATTCTCACCTATTGGTTGAATGGTTCCAAATACCTCGAAATCGCCCTCTAATACTGCTTGACGACCAGCAACAACACGTTTTCCTTCCGCTATGCAGTCTAGAAGATCTTCACGCTCGAAGAGCCGCACATCACCCCAGACTGGACCTCGACGTTCACGCCCCTGGGCAATCTCCAGACGACCACCCTCGGCATCGTACCGCGCCGCAAGGACAATCAGGTCAATTTCCTTCCTGGCCACACGCGAAACCTTCTTGCCGCGCACCGTAACTTCTCCTTACCGAAGTGTTATATAGATAAGTCGGGGTGGGCGGACTTGAACCGCCGACCTCCGCGTCCCAAACGCGGCGCGCTTCCATCTGCGCTACACCCCGGTGCAGGCAGAGTATAAATCCGCACTTCCGCTGGGTCAAGGAGAGTGAGATCATGGACCCAATTCATTACAGCACATATCCTCAGGGCGTTTCTGTCCTCACAATTAACCGCCCCAAAGTCCGTAATGCTCTTAATTGGGAAGCGATGGAAGCATTTTCAAATCAGATAGAGTCCGTTCAAAAGGATCCCGAGCTTCAAACCTTAATCGTAACCGGAGCTGAAGGTACTTTCTGTGCGGGTGGAGACCTCAAAGAGTTGATGGACTACCCATCCTTCGACGACGGTGTCCGTCTATCCTCTACTATGGGTGACGCCCTTAAGAAACTCGAAGAACTACCATGCCCGACCATCGCTGCCATCGAGGGGCATGCCATTGGAGGCGGCGCCGAGATCGCATTGGCTTGCGACATGCGCGTGATGTCGGAGGAAGCAACCATTGGTCTCTCCCATATCCGATTAGGGATAGGTCCGGCTTGGGGTGGTGGCCAACGTCTACTGCGCCTCGTTGGTTATGCAAGAGCCATTGAATGGCTCTCAACAGGTCGTTGGCTCTCAGGTATTGAAGCTCTAAAAGCTGGTCTGGTCAATCGTTTGGTGGAACGAGGTCAAGCCTTAGAAAGCGCCATCGATCTCGCGACATCGATCACGCGAAACCCTCCACAGGTTGTCCAAGCCATTAAGAACTTTCTTAGAGTTGGCATTTCCCAAGATGGGTGTGACGCGGAATCCGTCGAGTATTCAACATTCGCCAAGCTTTGGGCCTCGCCCATACATCATGAAATCGCTGAGCGCTACTTCAACGCAATACAAAAAAGAACGAAGAAAAAATGAGTGGGGATCCATTTCCCCGGTTGTACAGCGCGTACTCCTCCCTATTTACAGACGACCTGCCACTCTGGCGCTCATTAGCCGATGACTCTGGCGATCCTATCCTTGAGTTGGGGTGCGGTCCTGGCAGGGTGCTCCTGGATTTGGCGGCGGCAGGTTATGAACTCTACGGGATCGATCATGATCCCGGTATGCTCCAGGTAGCGGAATCTCGAATTCCTCCTGAGCGTAAGAGCAACATCCACTTGATCCTAGCCGAAATCTGGAATTATGAATTGCCAATGCAATTCCCACTCATTATCGTGCCATGCAATACCTTCTCCTACCTCGATTCCAACAGGGCAAATGAATCCCTCACTACAGCTTTTCAGCATATCTCCTCGTCAGGACAATTGGTGATAGACATGCTGAATCCTGAAGAAATCACCCATCAAGGTTCGGATGAGATAACATCCTCAAATGGTGAACCACTCACCACCTTCATCGAACCCGAGAGCGATCATCCGGTCCAAGTACACGCAAGTCAGAGCATCGATGAAGCGCAGAGAATAGCGCATGTGACCTGGTTCTTCGATGAGCTCTATCCCGATGGACAAGTGGTACGTGTTGAACGCCACATCACCCACCATCTACGTGATGAAGATGAAATGTGCGCCCTCCTAATCAAAGCCGGATTCTCATCCATCCAGTTTTTCGGCGACTACGACCTCAGCCCGCTCACAGCGCAATCACCACACATGATCACCATCGCACAAGCCAAGCACCAGTAATGAAACAGCCCCCTCCATGGAGGGAGCTGTTGAAAAAAATCACCCAGGTGTGGATCGTCAGATTCGATTAATGCAGTTGGCGAACTACGAGCATCACCTTGCCTTGAACTACGACGTTTTCTGGTTTTTCCACGTAGATAGGATCCATGGTGGGATTCGCGGGCTGAAGTCGGATGCGATTGCCTTCTCGATAGATATGCTTTAAGGTTGTTTCTTCTCGGTCTTCGATCCACACAGCGACCATATCGCCGTTGCGCCATTCAGGATCGCGCCTCATAACAACAATGTCGCCGTCATTCACCATAGCGTCGATCATCGAATCCCCTTTTACCTCCAGAGCGAAGAGGCCCTCTGCTGGAGTTGGGAGCAAGTCCTGCGTAATCTCAATTGCTTCATCAACTCCGAACATGGGAGAATCCGTGCTGGGTAGTGGGACAGGTTCACTGGCAAAGATTCGCCCGATGAGCGGGACGCGAAATGTGTCACTGATGCCTTGAGAGGCCTTCACTAATCTATCAGTAAGCCGAATTCCCCGCGAAACGTTTTGGTCGCGGCTGAGATAGCCCTCCTGAACCAATCGGTTGAGATTGTAGTTCACTACGGAGGTTGAGGAGATCTCCACTGCCTTGCCAATTTCTCGAATAGAAGGTGGGTAACCACTTTCATCGGTGAAGCTTTGAATGAAATTCAACATCCGCCGTTGACGGTCCGATAACTTGCCCTTCGCCATTGTGATCTCCTTTTCACCCAGTCCCTGCCCTTAACGCTACGCAGACCCAATGATCCGCACGTTTGTTCTTATTCTATAGGAACATACGTTCTATGTCAACCCCCTCACCTATCGGAATGCGTTCATAGAAACTAGTAATTCATAATGTGGTGTCGAAGTTGGCAGACTTCACCTTAGCTTCATATCAAATACCTCTCCTATGTCAAGATTCAACTGCTCGTTTTGTCGTCAGGACCCACACAACACCCCAAATAGCTTGCCTCTTGGAATCCTCCAGCTCACTCATTTCGTGAATCTTTATTAGATTTCTCAAATGAGTGCAACCATTGGCTCTAATTATTGAGGCAGATTTTTACACGAATGTTTGCTATACCTTTATCCCAATGTACAATTCTCAAAACACTTTGGGAGGATTTCTTGCATGGACGAACTTAAACTTCGGATTCTCACGGATGGAAAAAACCTGGGAAGTGGGATCTTGAAAGTCGATGGTTTCATCAACCATCAAGTTGACCCAGAGCTCATGGACGCGTGTGGCCGTGAATTGGCAAGGCGGTTTGCCAACGTCGGCGCCTCGAAGATCCTCACAGCTGAAATCTCAGGCATTGCCCCAGCATTTGCAACCGCATTCCACCTCGGTTTGCCCGTTGTTTATGCTAGGAAATCCAAACCTATTACCATGCCGGATCAGATCTTCCTGACCCTTGCACCCTCACACACCAAGGGCCGCATTGTGGAACTCATCGTATCGCCGGAATATCTCGGACCCGAGGAAAAAGTGCTCATTATTGATGACTTTCTCGCCTCTGGCCAGACAATTATGGGCCTCGTCCGACTTGCCCACGCAGCGGGATCCCAAATTGTGGGGATCGGAACCCTCATCGAGAAACGATTTGAGGGTGGATATGAAATATTCCGGGATTTGAATATTCCTATCGAATCCCTCGCTGTAATCACGGATATGAGCGAGGGTAAAATCGTTTTCGCAAATTAAACCTATGGACCTCATCGCTGTCCTCGACTTTGGATCGCAGTATGCTCAGCTAATCGCAAGGCGGATCCGTGAGGCACAGGTATACTGCGAACTTTATCTGCACCATGTACCCGCAACCGAGGTGATACAACCAAACCTTCGGGGATTCATCCTTTCTGGTGGTCCTGCATCCGTTTACGAACCCGATGCCCCAAAAATCCCAGAATACGTGTTTCAATCAGGATTACCCATCTTGGGGATCTGTTACGGTATGCAAGCTCTAACACATCAGTTGGGTGGCGAAGTATCCCCCTCAAAGAGGCGCGAATATGGTCCCGCGGAGATCGAGGTTTTTAGAGATAACCCCCTAATTACCACAGAAAGACAATCCGTCTGGATGTCCCATGGTGATCGCATTTCCAAGCCACCAGCGGACTATGAGGTGATCGCCAGGTCTGACAACTCCCCTTACGCAGCGATTGTTGATTTGGAGAGAAAGCGTTACGGTCTCCAATTCCATCCAGAGGTCCAACACACGCCTGGAGGCGCCGCGATCCTGAGCGCCTTTGCATTGGAGGTATGCGCAGCGAAACCTGAATGGGTCCCCCCTTCCATCATAGATGAATCAATCCATCGCGTCAGGAACCAGGTTGGAGATCAGAAGGTTATTGCCGGGGTGAGCGGAGGGGTTGATTCAACCGTAGCAGCCGCACTGGTTCATCGGGCCATTGGTGATCAATTGACATGTGTGTTTGTTGATACAGGATTGCTCCGAGCTGGCGAGCCCGAACAGGTTGTCGATACGTTCCAACAGACCATTGGTAGTCGCCTTATTGCAATTAACGCGAGCGAAGTCTTTCTTGATGCCCTCCAAGGAGTCACTGACCCAGAAGAGAAAAGGCGAATTATTGGCGAGAAGTTCATCCGTATATTCGAAGAACAAGCCACAAAGGTGGACTATCCGAGCTTCCTATTACAGGGGACTATTTATCCGGATGTCGTCGAATCTCGTGGCCCCGGGAGAGAGGTAGCCGCAAAGATCAAAACCCATCACAACGTAGGTGGTCTTCCAGTCGACATGGCTTTCGATGTCGTCGAGCCTCTTCGCTACTTGTTCAAGGACGAGGTGCGTGCTGTCGGTAGCGCACTGGGGATCCCCGACAACATTATCTGGCGTCAACCCTTTCCCGGGCCAGGACTTGCCGTTCGTTGTCTGGGAGAGATCACGATAGAACGAGTAGCACTACTTCGAGCTGCTGACAAGATCGTCACCGACGAACTGGGGGCAGCCGGATTGCTCAGAGGTGAAACAGCACAGGCTTTCGCTGTTCTACTCCCGGTGCGATCCGTCGGTGTTATGGGAGACCAGCGGACATACGCAGAGACTATCATCATTCGAGCTGTAACAAGCGAGGATTTCATGACTGCCGATTGGGCTCGACTACCCCATGACATCCTTGCTCGAATGAGCAACCGCATCGTGAACGAGATACCTGGCATCAACCGGGTTGCTTATGACATCTCCAGTAAACCTCCTGCCACTATCGAGTGGGAGTGATTAACCTCCACAGTTGTACTTACCCTGAATAGATTTCACCTGATTAAAAAAGACCCTCCCGCGAGGGGGGGAAGCGGGAGGGCCAGCCGGAGGGAGGCTCAGAGGTTCACCTGGTTTGTGTATCAGGGACCTCCGGCCCGCGATGGATAAATGGGAGAAGAAGACAGAACGACGCCGGCAAAGCCCGTTCTACCTGTCATACCCATAACTGCCAGACCTGCCAGAGCAGCCAAGCCTCGATGGCGAGCACGGCTACAAACCCTACCAATAAAACGACACGAATTAACCGTTCGCCCGCACTAAGATTCGGCTCAAGGTTTTCCCTTGTCAGCCCTGCTTCGTAATACAGCTCCTTTTCAGAATTGACCATCTTTGGCCCCCGTCTTCTTCTTCCGATGCTATCATACAACTATCGTTTCAATTTAGGGTAAGTTTGTAAGGAAATTGCAAAGTCCCACTTTTTGGCAATTTCCTTTTCGTGATGTTTCTCCGCGTGCTAAAATGGTGCCATGTTTCGGCCGATCCTCATTCGCCGATTAGCAACCATCCTCCTATGTTCAGCATTCTGGCTAAGCCATAGTACGGCGAACGCTCAGGCCGGAGCAACTTTGCGCGCCTCAACTCCCCAGACGATTGAATTCCCATTAATTTCCATATTGTTCTCGCTCACGGATTCCACTGGCAGGTATACGACAGGTCTTTCTGCCGATGACGTAACTGTCATAGAAGATGGTATTTCCATTGAAGATGTCGAAATTGGCGAGGTCATTCTAGGCACACGTCAAACCTTTGTTTTAAATACAACACGAGGGATGCGTGGGCGCGATGAGTTTGGTCTAACCCGCTATGACTACCTCCGGGAAGCGCTCCTTGAGTGGTGGAGCCGACCCGATGCTGCGACGATTGGATTGGACGACCTGAGCTTGGTAGCTTACGACGAAACCTTGGTCGTCCACAGCTCTCTGTCTGCGGAACTGGCTTCCGCACTGGCCGCTTATGAGCCCGACTTGCAGGAGGAATCCGCCAGCTTCGACGTTTTACTTCAAGCCCTGGATTATAGCGTGGACGCCTCTTCCCATCCGGATACTCCATCTGTGATCTTTTTCTTTACTCCATTGATCCGTGATCCGGAAGAACTCACATTAGCCAATACAATCGCAAGGGCGAAAGAGACTAGGACAATCATCTATCCCATCCTTGTCGGCCCACCAGAGCTCCTGGAGTTTCCTCAGGTTGAAAACCTTCGCTACCTAGCTGACTCAACCGGCGGCGAGATGATCTTATTTATCCCTCCAGCGAGTTTAACTTCACTCGCCGATCGCATTCTGTCACAGAGAGTGCACTACGAACTTCGCTACATCTCACAAGCAAATACATCAGGATTCCATACCGTCCAGATTCGGGCGAAGACAAATGGAGAAGAAGTGTATTCCAACCCAACCACTTATTCCATTGATGTCTCACCACCTGAGGTGGCATTGATCCGGCCACCGGATCGCATCGTGCGAAGGACGGATGACCCATCGATCCAGCCTGAAGCAGTACATCCACTTTCCGAAACTATCGATGTTCTCATAACATTTCCAGATGGCATTGAACGTCCGATAAAGGCCTCTCGGTTGTTCGTCGACGGCCGCCTTGCTGCAATCGATCGCGAAGCCCCTTTCACTAGTTTAGAGTGGGACCTCACCCAGCATAAAGAAACTGGTACGCACACCCTCCAAGTTACTGTTGAAGACTCTCTTGGCCTGGAGGGTACCACTGTTGAAGTACCTGTTACTGTTGAAATAATTTTGCCCACTAGTGGAATGGCAACCTTAAGCCCATCATTAGGATTGATCCTCACTATCCTTGCTGTACTCGCTCTTGGGATCACTATCGGGGCAGTAGTCCTCACCATCGGAAGAAGGTATACTTCTCAGTCGTCAACAGACGACGCTGAAGCTCGTAAACAGCGGCAGCGCCCTGCGCGCCGTAAGCGGTCAAAACAAATCGGCGTAGAAGCAATTCTCGAGCCAATGGATCCTATGGGAATCTCCATAGATCTCATTGGTACAGATATCCTTCTCGGCCGTGACCCAGCGCTTTCAGTTGTCCGGTTTGACGATAACTCGATGAGTGGATTACACGCCCGTCTGACTAGACTGGCGAATGGACGGTATATGATCAGAGATCAAGACTCGATTGCAGGTACTTGGGTAAATTATGAGCTTGTACCTGATTCTGGCCGAATCCTCGACCACGGTGATCTTATCCATCTCGGACGCGTTGCGTATCGATTTCAACGCAGAGACATGGAGCCAGCACGGGAGATACATGTTGAATCGGTGACTAATACTGTGTTAGTAGATGAAGCTGACAAAGAGGAGCCAACTCAATGACAGCCTCTCAACGCCCACACCTTGATGTCGGCGCTTTAAGCCATGAAGGAGAAAAGCGGGAAAACAACGAGGATAGCTACGCAGTTGCTGCATACCGTCTCAAGAAAAGCTCCAAACCAACTACCCTGGCTGTCGTCGCCGATGGTATCGGTGGTCATCAAGCAGGTGAAGTGGCCTCACAGATCACCGTCGAAAGCATTGTAGAAGCCTTAACCAATGCGGACGGTGAAGATCCCATTCCCCAAATACATGACGCGATTTCAACTGCCGGGACCTTGGTTGCTGAGACTTCCTTCCGTTCATCTGACTTCTATGGAATGGGCTCCACAGTTGCTGTGGCATGGGTGATTGAAGAGAAGCTGTACACTGCAAATGTTGGCGATAGTCGGATTTACCTCTCTCGAAATAGTAGCATCCGTCAAATTACTGTCGATCACACCTGGGTTCAAGAAGCTATTGACCTTGAAATCATTGATCCCTCTGAAGCTCGTAACCACCCACACGCTCACATGCTGCAGAAGGCCATCGGAAGCCCAGATCCTCCCGAACCCGATTTTCGCCTTCGCCTTTCCGATGACGAAGACGACGAACAAAGCGAAGGCAACCAGGGTCTTATCCTAAGATCCGGGGACATTGTTCTGCTTTGTAGTGATGGTCTAACGGACTTGGTTTCGGACCAAGAGATTCAAACTGCGATCAATGAACAGGCTCCGAACGAAGCGGTACAATCGCTGGTTAGTCTGGCTCGTGCACGTGGGGGCCATGACAACATTACCATCGTCATCCTTTCTGTACCTGTAAACTGGAAACTAACAAAACACGAACGAAGGCGGAGGGTATTCCTAATTGGTCTAATTGTTATCCTCCTCATCGCACTCATCATCGCCATAACCTTCCTTGGCGGTTGGCTTTTCGGTGTGATCCCCTGGCCTCTTGGCGCTCCATGATCTTTACATCTTGAATCCAACACCAACAATCATTCCATTGAATGCGGATCAAATCTACTAGATTGCTTTACACTTGTTCAGCGAGAGAAAGCAAGGCGTTGTATGTATCGATCCACTCCCCCAAGACGATACTTGTATTGCTCATCGCCGCGCATAAAATCCAAGGTTTGACGCCCTCTTTCAATACCCCACTGGATGAGATACCCGGTCAGAACCCAGCCAGGTGAAAGAGAGAGATACTCCGGATTCAGACCGGAATTGTAAACCCAAATCCGATCTCCATAATCAAAGTTCATATATCCCGCTGCAATTTGATCTCCTACTTCCAGAAAGGTGAAGAGTAACCACTCGCTTCTTGAAGCTTCAAGGGCAGAATGGCGAATTTGAGTGCACATCTCCTCCGTGAGGAAATCTTTCTTCTTGGGGTCAAAAGCCATAAGGTCAATAAAGGCCTCCGTCCACCTGTCGATATCCTCATCTGTGTTGACAGTGCGCAGGCTGACTCCTTCCGGTTGGGATTCTGCACGCCGGATTTTCCTCCGCAATTCATGACGTTGCTTCTTAGATAAGCTGCCCAGGTAAGACTCCCAATCCATATTCAGGTCAATAAATGGACATGGTTGAAGCCTTTCTCTACTCATATCCCATCCCCGACGCTGGGCTTCTGAAATAAGTACCTCTCCCGTCGGCGACCACTCAGGAAGGTTATATAAATCAATACGTTCCCAATCCGAAAGAGGTTGCGCAGCAAGCACATCCAGGGACTCACGAACAAAGCCTTCCAGTTCCTCATCTTTCACGATTAGATCAAGATAATCGGAAATTTCAATGCTTCCTAGAAACATAAGAGACAATGATCCCTCATCATCAATCGTGCGGAACAAAGGTGCCAGCCCTACGAGATTCCCGTCTGCAGCTTTACCAGCAACTATCCAAAGATCTCCTGAATCCCATTCACCACCGCCCAGAGTCTCCCACCATGTCAAAAGGTATTCATGCCTCAGAAATGGAACATCGACCACCGATTGCGCTAGAAGGTGGTTCCATTCTACTGAGAGCATGTGAAACTGTTCTTGATCGTGAATTATGCTTATATCCATTAATCTATCCCAAGACTTGGATAACGCAGATTGTACCAGTCATTGATCGTAACCTAGCATAATTGCAGAGTGACATCCTAGGCTGTACAATACGCCCATGACTGCCACATATGAAGCTGACGTTGCATTGATCCACGTCGCTGGGGGCAGCAGCCGGACGACACCCCCACCAGGGACAATAGCACAGTCCGCACCTCGTAGAGCTGCGCGTGGCCGCTCGGATGATTTGTTCTTCCTCAATCTGAGCTTGCATCCTGATCACACATCAGCTCCAGGTCTAACCGCCCACCTCGCCCATCTAGGCGCCGATGCTTACTTTGGCACTCCCGGCTCGGTCACTGCCGGGCTGCGCGAAGCTGCTGCTGTCATAAACGACCATCTGCTCGATGCAAATCAAGCCCAAATGGAGGATTCACAGCTACAAGGCAACCTTCTCCTTGCTGTCCTCAGAGGGAATAATTTTGTTAGCGCCCAGATTGGTATCGGACAGTTGTTTTTAGTACGACCTGATGTGGTAACCAGACTGGCATCCCAAGAAGCCACAAAGCATCCACTGGGCACGGCTCGCATTCCCCAGCTTCGATATTACCATCTCGAAGTTCAAGCTGGAGACAACCTGATCCTGACAACAGCAGAACCCCCTGTTTGGAGTGATCCAACACTATCGACCATCGCGAACATTGATCCCGCAAAAGCGGTTGACCGCCTCACCATCGATGTGGCTAACAATCTCACTGGAATGGTTATTGGCATTGCATCCCCTGGCTCATTGACCAGCTCGACAGTGACACCGCATGAACCACCCAGAGGTACCCAGCCACCACCAGTCAAACCTATTCGCACAACGGATATCCTTGAATTCGAAGATGCAATTCCCACTCCAAAAAGACCCTCCAGGGTGAGTGGGGCTTTTCAGGGAGTTGGTCGAGGAATTCGCAATATATTCTCCAACCTCGGTTATTCGTTTGCGAATATTATGGCGCGCCTCTCTCCTGGGGTATCCGAGCCGAAGCGGGACTCGTTTTCTCCTAAGGCACTGGCAGCCATCGCTGTGATCGTGCCACTGATTGTTGTTGCAATTGCAAGCATCTTTTATTTGGAGACAGGTCGCGCACAGCAATTTGAATTCAACATGTCAGATGCGCGCGATGCTATTATCGCAGCTGAGGAAATCGAGGATCCGGTAGAATCTTATACAAAATGGGTGGAGGCTGATTTCTACTTGAATGAAGCTAGTAGCTACGGCTCCAGCGATGAGCTCGTGATCCTCCAAGAGAAAGTTCGCTCGAAGCTTGACATCCTGGACAACGTGATGCGGTTGGATTTCCAACCTGTAATCACTGGAGGATTCGGCTCTAATGCCCGGCTAAGTGCATTGGCTGCAACGAGCCTCGATCTCTACGTACTTGATTCGAAGAATGAAGTCGTCCAACATATCTGGTGGACGGGACGTGGATTTGATATCAATCCTGAGTTTCAATGCTTCGACGGATCGGGAAATACCGGTACAATGTCCAACCCTGTGGATATGATAACTCTGACCGATTCAGCAGTTCTCGGCGTAGAGGCGCTCCTCGCGATTGATGAGGATGGGACGTTGTTATACTGCGCCCCAGATACGAATCCAAGAACTGCAGAGCTTACTTCGCCTGACATTGGCTGGGGAAGTATCCAGGCTTTCGACCTGTATAATGATCGTCTTTATGTCCTGGATCCTTCAAAGAACAGCGTTTGGATTTTCGATGCAACTGGAGGCATCGTCACGGGTTTTCCATCACTTTATTTTGTCGACATCGTCCCAGATTTGAGTGAGGCTATCGATATCGCAGGTACACCGGAAGGTCTGTACATTCTGTATTCCGATGGTCTTGTCGATTTATGCCTGCGCACTACAGAAACAGATCCGGAGACGGGAAGCCAATTTCGCGTTCTTTGTGAGCATCAAACTTTCAAGGACGAAAGAGTTGGTCGGACCGAGAGCGAGTCGATCCCAGGAGCGCTCCCCATTGAGATCATTTACTCACCTCCCCCCGAACCCTCACTTTATTTCCTGGATAACATATCTGAAGGTGTTTTCCAATTCAACACAGGACTACTTTTCCAGTCGCAATATATACCTCTCATCCCGTTTAAAGATGATGTAACATCTTTCGCGCTTGGTCCGCAGAATCATCTCTACATCGCGGTTGGTGACCAGGTCTTTCATTACCAACTGAGTCGATAATGATGCTTTTGACAACTGACTTCACAAGGGTAAAATCATACAAATCAAACAGCAATCGGAGGTTCTCCCTTGAGTCGCTGGGCAGGTAAATACGTAATCGGCCTCACGGGCAACATCGCTACAGGCAAGAGCGTGGTGCGTAAAATGCTTGAGCACTTAGGCGCTTATGGCATTGATGCCGACGCCTTAGCTCACCGCGCCATGGCCAAGGGCGCGCCCGGTTACCCCATGGTTTTGGAGATTTTCGGCAACTGGATTCTCGACGAAGAGGAACAGATCGACCGTGGCAGATTGGCGAAGATTGTCTTCTCCGATCCGGAAGCGCTTCAACGACTTGAAAAAATCGTCCATCCTCTTGTAGAGCACGCAGTTGACCTGCTCATTCGGCGTGCCAAGCAAAGCGTTGTCGTCATTGAGGCTATCAAGCTACTCGAGACCCAATTGGCTGCTGGGTGCGATACGGTGTGGGTTGTCCATGCACCAGAGAGTTTACAAATCTCTCGATTAATGCATAAACGTAATCTCTCAGAAGCATCAGCCAAACAGCGCGTCCTAGCACAAACCGCGCAAGCTCAGAAACTTCGATCTGCAAAAGTTGTCGTCCATAATGACGGTTCTTTTGAAAACACTTGGGATCAAGTCCAGGCTGCCTGGACCGAGTTGCCTAAGCCAGAAGAACCCCTGCTTCCACCGCCTCCACCAACCCGACCCGGCGAGATTACGGTGCGTCGTGGAAAGCCTCAGGATGCAGATGAGATCGCCCGCTTCATCACTCGCGCTTCTCACGGTCGAAAGCGGATGACGAGGCAGGATGTCATGGCTGCATTTGGCGAGAAGGCTTACCTCATGATCGAGCGTGATAATAGGCTCGCTGGGGTTACAGGTTGGCAAGTCGAGAACCTTGTGACACGCATTGATGAGCTCTACTTCGAGAGCGGTCTTCCATTGGATCAGGCTATTCCCGTGCTCATGGATACTGTCGAGACCGCTTCCACCGAACTGCAGAGCGAAGCCTCGCTGTTGTTTCTCCCACCGGTTTTAGCCCAACACGTCGGCACATGGCGCTCAGTAGGATACCGACCTCAGACGATCCAAGGCCTAGGCGTGAGGGCTTGGCAGGAAGCCGCGATTGAATCGATGCCTCGCGGTGCATCCCTGTGGTTCAAACGCCTTCGTGAAGACCGCGTCCTACGGCCACTCTAATATTCTTTGCTCTAGTTCCATTGATACAGTTTTCTTTCGTCTGCACACGTTTTTAATCTACATGTGTCACTCTGAGACTCAGGACTAAATGGTAGGTGTGTCACATGGCCTTTAAATGTCATTCTGAGGAGCGAAATGTGCGAAGCGAAAGGAGCCACGAAGAATCTCCTTTTTGTTTAGGAGAAGCAAGCCTGCCGCAAAACGAGATTCTTCGGTCGCCATACGGCTCCCTCAGAATGACATTTCAATACTAACTGTAATCCCGAGGAGCGCAGCGAATGGTGCAACGAAGAATCTCGTTCTTGTAAAGGTGAGTTACCTTCGAAAATGTATTCCGTGAATGAAAGAACTGGAGATGGATCAGAAGGATGAGAAAGCTAGTAGTAAAGGTCCTCCTCACCCAATCTCATACGCACGTAGGAGTCATAGCGCTCAGGACTGACAGCTCCCCCCTCAACAGCCGCAATCACAGCGCAACCGGGTTCATGGACATGAGTGCAATCGCTGAATTCGCAGTCAGCAACGAGGGGTCTGATCTCACGGAAGTAAGCATCCAATTCATCTGGCTCGATGTCCCAGAGTGCAAAAGCTTTTAATCCCGGCGTGTCTGCCACCCACCCTCCATCGCCAATCGGTATCAACTCTGGCACAACGGTGGTGTGCAAGCCCTTGCCCGTGTAGTCACTCACCTCCCTCACGCGCAAGTCTAAATCAGACTGTAGGACGTTCAGAATGCTTGACTTCCCCACACCAGAAGGACCTGCAAAAACTGAGAGCTTCCCAAGTAGCGCCTTTCGAAGCTTCGAAACTCCTTTCCCGGTTGTAGCTGAGGTGTAAAAAACTGGATAACCTAATGCATCATACTCGCCGAACTCCTCACGCGCACTCTTTGGCTTCACCAGATCAATCTTGTTGGCGCAGATGAGAGTCGGCAATTCTTCACGTTCAGTCATCACTAGAAGACGGTCCAGCATGCGGAAATTCGGATCGGGATCAGCGCAGGCGAATACGATCACTGCCTGATCAGGATTGGCGACGAGGACCTGCTCAGCATCCCTGCCGGGTGCTTTACGCGAGAGGATGCGATCGCGCTCTTTAACTTCTTCAATAGTGGCTGACTCATCCGGAATGACGCGGATACTCACCCGATCACCCAATGCTACAACATCCGTCTCCATACGCGCCTTGGTTAACCGTCCCCGCAGTTGAGCGACGATCGGTCCATGGTCCGTTTGGACGGTGAAGAAACCAGATTGGGCTTTTATGATCAAGCCCTCTAGCAGGTCATCTTCTGTCATAACTCATGATTCCGGTGTCGATGTTCCCTCCGCTTCGAGTTCTTCGGGACCCGGGGTTGGCGTTGGTGACCGTGGAATACCAATGCGTTCTTCCCAAGGATATAGCCTGTAAGGTTGACCAAAGAAATAAGATTCAATGACACGTCGAAAGATTGGTGCTGCCCACTCTGAACCTTCCCCAGAGAATTCTACCAATACAACCACCGCGATATCGGGAAGATCCTCCCTCTCCTCAAAAGTATATCCGGCGAACCACGCATGTGATTCAGTAAACTCCCCCGAAGTTGCTGTCCCGGTTTTACCTGCGATGTCCAAGTCCAATCCAAGGAATCGCTGCCTCGCAGTCCCCTTCTCCCCGCGGACGACGAGTACAAGCGCCTCTTGAATCGCAGCAAGAGTCTCATCACTAATCGGCAGTTCGCCTTGTGCATCAGGCTGGAATTCTTGAATGATTTCTCCTTCTGGCGACTGAATCTTGCTAATCAACTGCGGTCGATAGAGTGTGCCACCATTACCAACTGCTGCAATATAGCGGACTAACTGCAGCGGTGTTGCTTCCAGGAAGCTCTGACCAATTGCTAAGTTTACCGAATCCTGTGGTCCCCACTCTTCACCGAAGATCTCCAGCTTATTATCAGGATCCGGCACCAACCCGGCTTCATCACCGATCTCAATACCTGTCGCCTCACCTAGGCCAAATCCCCTTGACATATCGGGAAGCGCAGTGGTAATGCCCTGGCTATAGAGGTCATATCCGAGGTGATAGAACCAAGGATTACATGATCTCACCAAACCTTGTGTAAGACTGATTTCTCCTTGAGCAGGTAGTTCACGCTCATAAGTCCAATCGTAACCAGTCCACCCCGGTAACTCGGTGAACTCATGACCACAGTAATAAACCGTTTCCGGCTCGTACAATCCCGACTCCAGGGCAGCAGCCATTGTGATGATCTTAAAGGTCGATCCTAATGGGTAAGTTCCGCTTGTAGCTCGGTTGAACAGTGGTCGATCAGTATCTTCGGATATTTCTTGTAGACCGCGGTTTGTATAGGGATGGTTAGGATTGAAAAGATTCGGATCGAAATCAGGCGCGGACGCCATCGCCAACACCGCGCCGGTATCCCTCTCGAGGACCACCACAGCCCCAGTAAATCCTTCGATTGCATTCTGAACATGGCGCTGGAGGTCACGATCGATAGTTGTATAGACGGCCGCGGGCGATTCCGACTCCGTGTTGTGGAGAACCTGACTAGGCTGGCCCTCCGAATCAGCGAGGAATAATGTACCTCCCGCACTGCCTCTGAGTGGATCCTCAAAAACTTTCTCGATCCCACTTTGTCCTACAAATTCATCCTGCAAGTAACCCTCTTGAAGATATTCAGAAAGTTCTGCTTGGGGAATCCAGCTCACATAGCCTGTCGCGTGAGGCGCTAGACCAGCATCCAGATAATAGCGTGAGGGGTAGATGCGCCAATACACACCACCTACTGCACCCAGAGTTCCTTCGAATGGTTGAAACTCCTCAAGGGAGACCTCACCCAAGTGAGTGTACCAGTCGTACTGACGGATATCATCGTACTTCTCGAGGATGGATTCATGTGTCCGCCCGAGGAGGCGTGAAAGCGAGCTGAGCATCGCAGCTTCAGCGTCTTCATCTCCGACCTGATTTGGCACAAGCCAGAGAGCAACAGTGTCAGCCTGCGCAACTAGCGCGCTGCCATTATGATCGTAGATGTTCGCACGGATTGGGAGGATCGGGGCAAAAAGTAGATTGGCATCATTGGTTAACTCCGGAAGGATGGTCTCATTGGTCCACTCAACCTTCCACTCATCTTCCAGACGCACAAGATTCATCCAAGTTTCACGAACAACGTCCCCAAGGATCGCACTGTGAAGATTCAATCTGTATCGAACCTGAGCATCCTGTGGGTTCACCAACGACGATACAACAGTGTAATCGACACCGGTAAGATGCATCTCCCCCCAGATATCCTCATACCGTTGCAGGAAATCAACTCTTGAAATGGATTCCTTTGCCTCAGGGCTGAGCATGGCGTACATTTGTTCAAAATCACGCTCACTCCAAGCATTGATGAATGAACCCACGGTCCCTTCAGCGTCTGGCGCAGAGATCGTAGTAACGCTTGGGTCCGGCAGTGTCGGCGCAGGACCTACAGGCGTCTCCTCACCACCATCAAACAACCCGCAGGATACGAGCAAGAAACCAATGAGTAAAATGGGAACTCGCTTCATGTTCATAATTCCAAAATACCTGGATAGACCCGACAGTCATACACAGTGTACGCCTGACACATCGCCGCCACACGCTCTTTCTCGTCATGAGTTAAACCATGGATCGATCTGGCGACGTGACAGAGGGGCAATCCCATAACATTGGCATAACACCCATCCAATCGCTGGAGTGCAACCGGATTGAACATGTTGTTTTGGATTGCATATGCACCAGCCTTATCCATGGGATCTCCCGAATCAACATACATCTCTACTTCGTCTTTACTGTAACTCCGCATAGGCACCATTGTCTCACAATGGTCTATTACGACCCGGTCTCCCCCATTCTCTATTACCGCAATCGCAGTGATCACCTGATGAGGTCTTCCACGCAAATCCAATAACATTCGCTTTGCATCTTCGGCATCTTCTGGTTTCCCCAGGATCTGATCATCGAGTACAACGATGGTATCCGCTGCCAGGACCATACTTGCATCATCATCTGCATTTGTTGCCGACTGCGCTTTCTCCAAGGCGAGCCTTCGTGCGAACACTTCTGGTTCTTCTTTAAACCTTATCGATTCATCAACTTCTACCGGCTGAGTGAATACTTGCCAACCGATTATTGCCAGGAGTTCTACTCGGCGCGGTGATGAAGAAGCCAGACGGATCACCAATTGCTTTTCATCAGAATTCGCATCTGTTTCGCTCATGAGCTTATCGATCACATGCACCTTTCGACCTAGTCCAAAATTATATCCGGGAATTCCTCGCACTTGGCTTCCTGACCAAGGCGTGATTCTATCATATCCACAAAACATGTTGTTAAATGATGCGAATTGTAATCCAATGTGGTGTGGAATGAGTTTAGAGGAAGGTAAGAGATTATCAGAAAACGATTTAAACCAACGCGTTAACAAGTCATTTTCGCATATCTATTCATCGATGACGAAAGTCAAGGACATTAGAATATAAACATGACTCAGGCACCCTTATTCAACTCACACATTTTCACGTCGACCGCATGGTAGAATCGTTGAAGTTGACTATGATGGATTTATTCGACCATGCCATGAGAGAGCGTATCGCCCAGGAAGCCCCTCTGGCTGCCCGAATGCGTCCGCGTAAACTGAAAGAATTCGTTGGGCAGGAAGATATCGTAGGCGAAGGCCGATTATTGCGACGGGCTATAGAAGCTGATCGCCTCTTCTCATCGATCATTCTCTGGGGACCTCCCGGAACTGGTAAAACCACGTTGGCGATGATCATCGCCAACACTACACAATCCCACTTTGAAACGATTTCGGCAGTGCTTGCAGGTAAAGCAGAATTAAGGCGTGTCATTGGCGATGCACAAGAGAGGCGGAAGCTCTACCAGAAGCGAACTATCCTCTTCGTGGATGAAGTCCACCGATGGAATAAGGCCCAGCAGGATGCTCTTTTACCACATGTAGAAACTGGTGCCATCACACTCATTGGAGCTACCACCGAAAATCCATACTTCGAGGTGATTGGTGCACTTGTATCACGTTCCCGCATCTTCCAGCTTCGACCATTAGGGGATGATGATATCCGCACGCTTATCCATAACGCACTCACAGATCAAGAGCGTGGGTATGGTGATCGCAATGTCCGAATCGCGGATGATGCTCTTGAGCACTTAGTGAGAGTTGCCGGAGGTGATGCCCGGAACGCGCTAAATGCCCTCGAACTAGCAGTCGAATCCACGCAGCCGGACGAAGATGGATTGATTGAGATCGACCTCGAAGTAGCTCAGGAATCTATTCAACGAAGGGCCGTGCTTTATGATAAAGACGGAGATGCTCATTACGACACCATCTCCGCATTCATCAAATCTATACGAGGCTCGGATCCTGACGCAGCCCTTTATTGGCTAGCAAAGATGTTATACGCAGGTGAATCTCCCCGATTCATCTTGCGGAGGTTGCTCATTCTCGCCTCCGAAGATATCGGTTTAGCAGATCCTTTGGCACTGGTCGTAGCATCTGCCGCAATGCAATCCTTTGAGTTTGTCGGGCTCCCAGAAGGGATCTTCCCCATTGTTGAAGCCACACTCTACCTAGCCACAGCTCCCAAATCCAACACTTCATTGTCGTACTTCAAAGCGTATAAACTACTTGAGGATGAAGGCGTCATCGATGTACCACAGCACTTGCAAGACGCGAATAGGGATGCCGAAGCTCTGGGTCATGGCGAGGGTTACCTCTATCCCCACGAATACGAGGATCACCATATCGGTCAACAGTATCTTCCTAGTGATCTTCTAGGTACATACTTCTACACGCCGACCGAACAAGGCTATGAAGGACAAGTCTTGGAACGGTTGGAGAGATGGCGACGTGCACAGCAGGAAGCACTTGGCATCGATGAGACATTGCAACTCCCTGATCTCAGTGAATCTCAGGTTGACGAAATAAAGCGGCACCATCGCAGAGATCGTGGGTAAGGGCATTAAATGACCATCATCTACCTTATACGACATGCAGAAAATGATTTTCTGGGAGAGAACAAAAAACTGGCTGGTTGGCTTCCCGGTGTCCACCTCAATGAACGCGGGGAAAAACAGGCGGAAGCTCTCTCAAAGTACCTAGCCAAAGTACGATTTCGCGCAGTTTATTCCAGCCCATTGGAGCGCACAATGGAGACTGCTGCGCCAATCGCTGCTGTACAGAATCTGCCAATTGAAGCGAGGGAGGGATTGGGAGAAATCCATTACGGAACTTGGGAGGGTCGTTCGCTTAGCGTGCTCAGACGGCGCAAGCTCTGGCCGACAATCCAATACATACCTTCGCTTGCCAGATTCCCGAAAGGTGAGTCGTTCGTGGAAGCCCAGGCGCGTGCTGTAGCTGAGATTGAGGATATACGCGGCATCCACGCGAGCCGAAAATCCTTCATTGCCTGCATTACCCATGCAGACATCATTAAACTTATCCTAGCCTATTACCTCGGGCTGCCACTTGATCTCTTCCAACGCCTTTCTGTGGCACCCGCTTCCATGAGTGTGCTTCAACTCGATCAGGGAATACGCCTGATCAAATTGAATGACACAAGCGCAGCGCACATGATGAAGGATGGGTGATATACTTTTTACGAGGCTGCTTAAGAATCACCTCGGAGAACGGTATGGCGCCGATTGAGTTTGAGTTGAAACCTGTCAACCGTATCACGACTGACGCTATAGGAGAACCCGGTAAGCGCGTCTTCTATTTGCAAGGACGATCTGGAACCCAACTTGTGACTCTGCTCATCGAAAAACAGCAAGTCCAGTCACTCGCAATTGGGGTTGAGCAGTTCTTGCAGGATCTTCAAGAACGTATGCCTGATTTGCCCAACGCTTCAGCAGAGTTTTTCGAGGATGAAATGGGGCTTGAAAAACCAATTGATCCATCTTTTCGTATCGGCCAGATTGGTCTCGGATATGATGAAGAGACGGATATGATGGTCCTGGTAGCGCGAGAATACACAGGAGAATCAGAAGACGATGAGAATGCATCTGTCGCTCGCTTCTGGTGTACACGTACACAACTTCGTGCAATGTGCCATTGGGGTTTGGAGTTGGCCGGCCGTGGTCGACCAATTTGCGGTAACTGCGGCGAACCCATCGATCTGGAGGGACATTTCTGCCCTAAACGGAACGGACACAAACATTAGGGGATCATTACCCAGAAACCCTCATTCATCCTGAGAACTACAGACAAATGAATGCTCAAGGTGTTCTGTCTCAATTCAGACAGCGTATCTTCGCACATAACTAATGATACATAAAACACTTCCGCTCCAACAAATACTCACGATCCTCACCGAAGGAGAAATTCAGGTCGAAGGACGATTCCTTTGGGGTTCGAATTACACATTCCTCGCTACTGTGACCTCGGGAGGAGAGACTATCCCCGCTGTGTATAAACCATCCGAAGGCGAACGTCCTCTCTGGGATTTTCCCCACGGATCCTTAGCCGAACGAGAGGTTGCGGCCTACCTAATAAGCTCTGCCTTGGGATGGAACTTCGTTCCGCCAACAGTCCTGCGTGAGGACGGTCCAGCAGGATTGGGTTCATTGCAGTTCTATGTCGATGCAGATCTTGAACGTCACTACTTCACATTCAGTGAAGAAGAGAAACAACTCTTACGTCCCGTCGCTCTTTACGACGTCCTGATTAATAACGCAGACAGAAAAGGCGGACATGTGCTCCTTGATTCCCAAAATCATCTTTGGCTTATAGATCATGGAGTTAGTTTTCACGAGGATTATAAACTCCGCACTGTGATTTGGGATTTCGCCGGTCAACCGATACCGGAATCGCTTCTCAATGACCTTCGTACCTTCGAAGACCAACTTAGAAATGACGATGATTTACGGAACACTCTGGTGTCCTTACTATCTGAGGCGGAGTTTAATGCTCTATTGCAACGTACGCTCCGCACTCTCGGCGAGGGGTGTTTTCCTGAACCGCGTTCACAATGGTCTTATCCATGGCCGTTGGTGTGAGGAATCAGATGACTTATCTGATTAGGAATGGAGCCTGAAAGTGAACCATGAGATTCCCATTGCCCTACTTGGATTCGGAAATGTTGGACGTGCCTTGGCAAAACTCCTTATCTTAAAGCAGGAAGAACTCAACTATCGATATAACATTGCATTCAGTATCGTTGGCATCTCAACCAAACGCCACGGTGCCGTTATAGATCCTCGTGGCATAGACATCCATAATGCTATTCGGCTGATCGAGATGGGTGATAGCCTGGCTTCCCTATCAGCGCTCCCAACTCCAGTCGATAATGTCAACTTCATCCGCTCCACCGGCGCGAAAGTACTCTTCGAGAATACGCCTGTTAGCTACTCGGACGGACAACCGGCTATCGATCACATCCGCACAGCTTTGGAATGTGGTATGCATGCGATCACAGCTAACAAAGGCCCCGTGGTTCACGCCTATGAAGCGCTTTTGGATCTTGCTGAATCTAAAGGGGTTTGTTTTCTTTTCGAGTCCACAGTGATGGACGGCGCGCCGATCTTTTCCATGTGGAGAGAATCATTACCGGCAGGCACAATCTTTGCCTTTCGCGGTGTGCTCAACTCAACCACCAATCTAATCCTCTCGCTGATGGAAGAGGGAAAGACCTTCGCAGAGGCGGTTGAACATGCCCAGGCAATCGGTATCGCCGAGACTGATCCCAGCGGGGATATCGACGGCTGGGATGCAGCTATTAAAGTTGCAGCACTCGTGACTGTTCTTATGGGAATTCCACTCAAGCCCGACAGAGTTGATCGAAAAGGTATTGGTCAAATCAGCGAGAGTACCATAGAGAGGAGCCTCAAGGATGGGAAGCGGTGGAAGTTGATCTGCATGGCCAAGCGCGATGGAGATCAAGTCCAGGCTTCAGTTTCTCCCCAAGAACTCGAAAGCAGTAGTCCATTATTCAACGTAATGGGGACTTCCTCTGCAGTAACCTTTCAGAGCGATATACTCGGTGATCTGACGATCTTTGAAGAAGATCCAAGCCCTGCCACTACTGCCTATGGCCTGCTTGCAGACTTCATAAACGCAGTCAGAAGTAAATAGAGACGCAGCATTCAGCGTCTCCACAGGTCGTTCCATATTCTTCACCCAGAATATACCTTTGCTAATACTCAACGAAAATCATTAATGGTTTTTCTGTGACTTCGCTATCCCAATAGGCAGGTCCTGGATAACCAAGATGAACTTCGAATGTAACTGTTGCTGATAGTGAGGCCGTGCCTGTACCAACAGCATCAAGGATGAAGTCCTGGCTGTTAGACTCTCCAGGTGAAATTCCAATGTAACGGACAATGGGTTCAGGGTTTATGGGATAAAGCACCGGACTAGTACTATCAGTGCTAACCGACAAGTAATATTTAGGCATCCCCATGTCAGCGCAACCCTCGTTACTCAAGACAACCGTAATAGTTACTTCATCACCGACCTGCAACCTCTGAACATCGCTGTCGATAGTCACGGTGGCCGTATGAGTCTCACAAGAAGGAGTAGGCGACGGCAACGTAGGCGTTGGCGTGTGAGTAGGTCCTCTCTCCCATGGAGTGGGAGTTGGTGTTGGCGTATTAGTTGGACCTCTATGCCACGGTGTAGGTGTAGGTGTTGGTGTCCCGGTAGGACCAGGCTGCCACGGAGTTGGCGTTGGCGTTAAGGTTCCTCCCGGTATATAAGGTTTAGGTGTCGATGTGAGAGTGCCGACTCCTATTGGTGTCGGAGTAGGCGAATATTGAGGTGTTGACAGGTCATTTGTTGAAGTTGCCTCGATAAGAGTGTATGTTTGCCCAGGTGCTCTTGTTCGACGTAATTTGATTGACGACTCCTGACCTTGTTGGTCAACAGCACCGACATCCGGGTCGAGCGCTGCTGGCTTCTGCCCTGGATCCTCCCGATCAGTAGGCGATTTCCTCATCCCACATGAACTAAGTAAACATACAATTAACAGTGAATAACCAAGCGCCGCTTTCATCATCTCACCATCCTCATTGGAACGTCGCCACAGACGCCGCTTGACTGAGGATACCTTTGCGCTTCTTCCCCCAATATCATTATCCAGACCGCACTATCGAACTGTGCATCGAAGATAGCTGATTACTCAGTCCCTATCTTGATAAATACTTGAATAAGCCATGACAACATTCAACTCAAATGAAACTTTTGTCAAACTACACAATTAGTCTAGACAGCAAGAAACTGCATGTCCGCCCGCGAAAATCGTTGGAACGATTCTCCCTTGAATCGAGTACTTCCAGCATACTCCGCGTCACCAAATCCATCAACAAGCTTTTCCACATATACATGTAGTGCTTTTAATGCCGATAAACCCCCGACATCATCATCGAAGGATAGTACCAAGAACCAGCCCCCATTGGATGTCTCAAATTCCCATGGCACACCATAGCTCTTCAGGTACTCAGCAGCCTCTCGCACAGCACCATGAAAAGAATTATCACGCTTGCGAACCAACCAGGAACACTCCTTCTGAGAGCCGTACCTACCGCCATCAAGAATTAGGCTTGCACCCTCTTCGCCTCCAATCTCACCGTAACGAGCAACGACCCATAATAGACCTAGCATGTGAGGTTTTCGCCTTTTGAACATCAACTGTTGAGCGTAGGTGTCTGTCTGCGCAAGAAGAATTCGCTCAAGAAGGTCATGCACTGAACGATATCTTTCTGCTCTATCCTCAATACGAAATGCGCCTTCCGGAAAGTTGACGATTTTCGCTCGGAGTGGTTTTACCTCGTACTTTTCCACAATTTCTGAGGGAACAATGGATAAGCGAATTGTGTCCAGGTGTTTCAAGCCCTCGTACGGTTCAATGAAAACCAAATAATCCTCCTCTGGAATAGGTTTTCCCAACTCGGCTTCAATCTCCGCTCTTGTATTTACTGAAGCTGTCACTGTTGGTACGGCCTCGCAAGGATACGCCGAGCAATATGCGCAATTTTCCACACCGGTCTTAATTGCGCATCTTCGTACGACACAATTCAGATACCGCTCGGAGGATACGTCATCTGGTGTCTGACAGCCGCAGCATGCGCGAAGCTTCTCAGGGGCAATCCGGAAGCCATGATATATCTCAAAACCTTTACTACAGGATACCCTGTCTTCATCTGTCAGAAGGTTCGCTTCGAAAGAGGGACAATTCGCGCAATTAATTCCGCATTTTGCTATGAATTCATCCATTGGATAACCTCCTGCTGAGCTACGTTCCATGTCTCATCACTGACCTTGGTAACAAAACGGAGAAGGATGAATCAATTTTCATCCATTGATGGCGATGCAATCAATACAATCATTAGTCACTTTACAGTATGGTCAAATCCATGGAGAAATGCAAAGAGAGAAGTCCTATGGGGACAAAAGTCAGGTTCCTATAGTTTGGAACAAATGAAACCGTTAAAAAATCCCTAAAATGCTGACCCCGTAGACCACAAGCGTTAAAATCGCATCGATAAGAACTACAGATATGTAGAACAAGAACATCGACGTATTATAGCGTTTATGAATCGCGTAGGCTCCCACGAGAGACAATCCAAGGATCAAGACTGGTATAAAAATGCGTAGAGGAAGTTCCATCGAAGCTGGAATATACATCCACGCAGAGAATGGTACGTAGGTAGCGATAGCCGGAAGTGACAGAAACTTGAACACGTAATAGATCACGATGGCAACTATTAGTGCGATCCGGGATGTGAGGACTGAATCAGTCTTTGGTCTCCTGAATAAGGTCCAACCTCCCACAATCAATAATCCCGGTAAGATCCAACAAAAGCCTATAGCCGGCAAGAATGTTATACTCGCCAGACCCTCCATAACAAACTGCATACCAAGCTGAAAGAAATCACCTGCTCCGAGCTGGTCAAGTGCTGCTCTGGTAGAAGGTGCCGTGGTTGTATAGAAAACCGACTTACCATATGCTCCTTCCCTCCAAACCATGTGGAAGTTTCCAGCATCATCGACAAAGAGGACAGGTTTATCAGACATATCACCCGTCTTCGTCGCAATAGAGTAACCAGAGAATTCGCCTCCAGAGAATATCGCTGTAGCGATTTCCAATTCCGTATGTTGCCGGAATGGCTGACTCACTACCCATGCAGTTGCTAATTCACCATCATGATCCCCGCTCATCACAAATGGGTTCATGATATATTCACTTACTGCTCCCACGATAAGGTGCCAATCTCCTGCAAGTGGATGGTCGATAACAACGGTCTGACCGTACTCTTCTACTGCAGCAAGGAAGGTTGTTGGAGGGCTCAATTGGGAGAGAGAGAAATTTCCACCATATTCAATGAATGGTTGATCCTTGACTTCCAAGATCCACAAGCGTTCTGGCTGGTATTCCTCGATAGCGCCGGCAGGAAAAGTAATGTACTCAGCAGCTGCTGTGCCTGCTTCTACATCCTTTCGGCTTAGAATAGACCAGAAAACATATACATATCCGTCGGAGTAGCCGAGAGCAGGTCCTACTAAAGTGTCTCCCGTGGTACCCAAAGTGCCCCATTGGCTGAGGTTGACGATCCTACCCCATTCAAATGCACCGAGCTCTTCAATATCGCCCGTACCATAATAAAAACTCCGGTCCGTTAACCAAGCAAGATGTACGATCCCTTCGGGGCTTACCTGCAGTGAAGGAGACTTCCCATCCGTAGTAATTATCCAGGGTCCTGAGACGGTATCTCCGTTCTTATCCAAGTGGAGAAGATAAAGATTTCCTTGCTCGCCTGTGTCCCAGGCGAGGATTACGCCCCCAATATGATCCGATTCGGCTACCACCTTCCCTACATTTTTCCCTTCAGGAGAAATCAGCACGGGACTTCCTTCCTCGATCCCATCCTTATCTATTTGCACATGCCATAATCCCCAATTCTGCGTACCCGGCTCACGATTAGCCCAAATGAGGTGATTCGAGAATTCATCTGCTTTCAGGATGCGAGGAGATTTCAACCCACCCTGATAATTAAAATCGCGGGATAAGATCTGCTCAGACTGTTCGTTCAGTTGAACGTAGTGGAGGACCATCCCACCATCTTTCTCCATCGGCCAAATGATGTGGGTGAGTTCTCCCTCACCATCAACCAGAAGGCCAATGCTCCCTGCAGCAGATCGACCTATGAGAATACTTCTGCCCCAATCATAAGAAGGTTTCCATTTCTTCTCTTCCGTGGTTCCGCATGAAGCGATAATTAGAACGGAAAGCATCAGAAGAAGGAGAAGAAGTACTCGTTGAAAAAGATTTCTCATTTGAATTCCCTCACTAGATCCTTCGCTAAATAATTTAATAGAATGTCTTTGTCAACCATATAAAATACAATCTCATGTTCATCTGCGTTCGATCTAGATAGACAACACGATAAATCATGTCCATAACAATCAAGTTGTAATAATTAATAGGGAGAATCTTTTATCCTTCAAGGGTTACTTGTTGCACCGACCTCTCGAAAACCATCTTCATCCCAGGAAATAGCACAGCTGGTAAAGCGAGTGCACAGAGAATCATTATGGCAAGAACCTTGTAAAAAAGTCCCATGATTTTCATGTGCAATCCTTCAGTCCCCGTTAGGAACAGACCAATAAAAAAGCCAATCCATCCCAACGCATACAACACAATCAAGCAATACATGGCCGCGTTGTAGGATGGATGTCTTATCTCCTGCAGCGCCCATAGTACACATAACCCGGCGACCGGTAAAGCTACCAAATGAAACATCCAAGTAACGGGGACAACGAGGAACCAAATACCTATACTCAACGCGATCATTGCAGAAAAGGCTGGAGTTTCCGCTGAAGCCCTACGATTGTGAGTTAATACCCCCACAAAAAATAGGAGCAATAATCCAGCCAGTATTTGATAAGGATTCCAAATGGTATCTAACACCGACTTGACATCGAATGATGGCATGTACAATCCAATCCCATCTACAAAATCTCCTATCCATCCTGGCTGAACCATGTAAGACAGTGTGAGGATGACAACTGATGTCGCAAAGAACGCTAGGATAAATTTCCATCGACTGCGGTCAAAGATCGACCAAATCAGCAGAAATATCAAGGTCAGCATCAACCCCTGAGGCTTGAAAGTCAAACCTGTGGCAAAGACTCCTGCTAATGCAAATTTACCCTTTCGAAGCGCGGCAAACGAAAGAGACAAGCTCAACACTGTGATGGTGTTGAACTGAGACCAAATCGTGTGTTGTAGTGCAGGTATAAACAACACAGCCATGACCAGTACAACCGTCCTTTGGCTGATGGACTGTGGAAATTGCAGAGTCTTCATACATAACCAAATGCTCAATAGGTAAAAGAAAAGACCCAGGAAGGTCCAAAAAATGTAGGCGACACGATATGGAAGTAAGGCCAATCCTGCCATGACTAGAATAAGATGAGCAGGATAAAAGAAAGATGCATCCTCAGGAGAAAGAACGGAAGGTGCAAAGGTCTCGAATGCTTCCATGCCATTCACCGGATCATACAAGTTCCGCCCCTGAGTTATGAGTTGGCGGGTGGCATACCAACGAGGTAGCAAATCGGATTTATAGACTATCCCCTTGTTTAGGTTTAGTGTAATAGCGAGGGCGACACAGAATCCTATGCCAACAATAATCAGGATCTTTTCAGCTTGCTTTTCCTCAAGATTCCAGGTCCTCATAATGAGCCTGCCAAGAGAGTGATGCAGCGTGTGAATGGTCCTCTCTAGACCTAAAGTGACATCACAGATGTGGTTAGAGTTGCCGAGGAGAAGGTCCTTTACAAACCCCTCGTCTGTAAAATTCTTATCTGATAACAACGAAGATAGACGGTGCAATGACGTGGCTGATCTCTTGCCTAAACTTTAAGAATTGTTTTTTAAATTCATCAGTATGAAATCAGCAATTCCCTCCGGCAGGGACGATAGTTACCAATCTACCTCTTACTATACATTAAGTTTAGATTGCTACAAAATTAGAGAACTTGATTTAGGTGGAGCGGTCGGCGCAGCTGTTTACGACGGAAAAATCCCCAAGACTCTCTTGTGTCTTTGCGAGGAGACGACACCACAGCTGTCGAGATCCTTCACTCCGTTCAGGACGGGCGTGGCATTCCCCAAGAAGCCAGTAGAGAACCCTTTTAAGGAGGAGATTGCTTCGCCCTTGTAGGGCTCGCAATGAAAATTAGACAGGGGAGATTGCTTCGCCCTTGTAGGGCTCACAATGACAATTAGACAGGGGAGATTGCTTCACCCTTCCAGGGCTCGCAATGACAATTGCCATTGGAATCGAATGAATCCCGCAATCTCCAAGATTCCATCTTGACCATCATCCATTTTCATTGTAGACTAGCTTGGTACTTTACGTAGGAGGTAGGCGTACATGATGATCGAGCTTAAAGCATTCATCATCAGCCTCCAAATCGATAACGGTTTTGGAGGAGATGTGCCTTGTCGGAGTGCGCCTACTGGCAGATAGAACACCGTCGATTTTTCAAGCCGCGGGCGCTCTCCAACGCCCGCGGTTTTTGTTTAATTCTTAAGCTTGGCCGCGGAAACCCGCGGCCAAGCAGCTTAATCGAGGTGTCACCATGAGTACGATCGCCATACAACTCAAAAACGCGTACAAAGTTTTCCGGAAAGAGAAATCACGAAAACTCTTCGGACGTAAAAACGGCAAATCAAAGGAAAAAGAAGTTGTTGCCGTGAATCGGGTGTCATTCTCAGTTCAGGAAGGCGAGATCTTCGGCATCCTGGGACCGAATGGTTCCGGTAAATCGACCCTGGTGCGATTAATCGCGACCTTACTCCTGCCTGATGATGGCAAGGTTACTGTTCTGGGTTACGACGTCGTTCGTGACTCGATTCAAGTACAGCGTCTGATCAACCGGGTTTCCGTTGAAGCATCCTTCTTCAAGAAACTTTCGCCGATGGAAAACCTTCTCTATGGCGCGCGTCTTTATGGCCTGGAAGGTAAATCAACCCGAATTCAAATCTTGGCTATCTTGAAACGCCTCGGTATTGAAGATCAAGCTATACGGCAACCGGTCGAGGAAATGTCTCGAGGCATGCAACAGAAGGTAGCTATTGCTCGGGCGCTTCTTACACACCCTTCTGTCCTCTTGCTCGACGAACCGACAACCGGCTTGGATCCACGGTCAAAGAAAGAGGTGCAGGCCCTGGTTAGGGAGTTGCGTGATGAAGACGGCACAACCATCTTGCTCACCACTCATGACATGATTGAGGCCGAGAACCTCTGCGACCGCATCGCCATTATGGATGGTGGCAAGGTAGTGGCTTTGGACACACCCGCGAACTTACGCAGTCTCGTACCTGCTTCTAGCGGTCACTCACCGACATTGGAAGATGTATTTCTCGAGCTGACCGGTAAGAAACTAGTTGAGGATGAAAGCGAAAGTTGATTCACGGCGGACTAGGTTTGGATTAACAGATTTAGAAAGGATTACCGGAGATGTTATCTACTGCACAACAACAAATGCGGGCCTCCTACGCTTTCATGGAAAGGAACGTCTACCTGGTGAAGCGTTACTGGTCATGGGAGTTAGTGTGGTTAGCTTACTCCATCGCTAACAGCTTGGCAGTTAGCTATATCGGGCTAGGCATGGAACAACTCGGAGGAGAAGGTGTCAATGGACGTTACTTGGTGCTTTACCTCGTCGTCGGTACGCTTGTATGGCGCTACCTATCGATTATCTTCTACTGGATCACTGACGTCATCAGCTTGGAGCGTTGGGAGGGAACCATCGAGTATACGCTGATGGCTCCGATCCGGCGATTTACACACATGGCCGGGCAGACGATATTCGCTGTCACATATAGCTTGATCTTCACGGGAATTATCCTTGCCGTGACTGTGGTGCTCTTCCGCATCGACCTCTCGAACGCCAACCTGCTTGGTGCGATGCTTGTTATGCTGTCGGGCAGCCTGTCATTTATTGGTGTAGGGATTATGGGCTCCGTCCTGCCGCTACTCTTCCCAGAGCGGGGCTCACAGATGACCCATGTCATCATCGCCATGCTGCTCCTGGTCTCCGGCGTGTATTACCCTGTAAACGTGCTCCCGGGGATCCTGGAGAAACTGTCAGTCCTTTCACCAGCAACCTACGTACTGAACGGTGTACGTATCGCGCTTCTCGAGGGAGCTACGATGAAGACACTTTGGTCTGACATTTGGCCTGCATTGATCATGGGCCTCGTAGCGATCCCGGTTGGATTGAAAATTTTTGGCTTGGCTGAGAGATACGCAAAGAGGGTAGGCAAACTACATCGAAATGGGTGATAGATACAGAGAATGAAGGAACACGTTATGATTAGGACAATGTCAAGATCGCAAAATATTCAAATTCCTGGGACGCCTCCTATACCCAATCTTCGCTTCCGCCTGTTTTTGGGTCCTGAAGACTATCCTAAAATCACAGAGGTCTTACAGAGATCGCTAGATGCGGATGGAATTGATCGGATTGTTAAGGAAGAAGACATTATCAACTTCTATGAACACATGCCTAACTTTAATCCGCTCGAAGATGTGGTTCTGGTTGATGTGAATGGGAATGTGATCGGTTATACACTGACGAACTGGGTCGAGAACTTCGATGGCACCTTGCTATACCGTCAACGGGCATACATCGTCCCCGAATGGCGACGGCGGGGCATCGGAACAGCACTCCTGCGATATGGCGAAAACCGGTTAGCATTAATCGCGGAGAGTCATCCTATAGGAAAACCCAAATTTTATGCCTCCGGAACTGATAACTCCGAAACTGGGAAAATCGCCCTTCTGGAGAAAGCTGGCTACAAACCCGAGCGCATTTTTATCGAAATGATCCGTGATCTGAAGGAAACCCTTCCTGACGCTCCGCTGCCAGAAGGCTTGGAAATACGTCCAGTAAAGCCTGAGCATTATAGGCCCATTTGGGAAGCAATGAATGAGGCTTTTCGCGATCACTGGGGCCATCGTGAAGCAACTGAAGATGACTACGATTGGTGGATCAGCGGCCGTGAGTTCCAACCGAAATTGTGGAAGGTCGCATGGGACGGTGATCAAGTCGCCGGAACGGTCCTCAACTTCATCGATGAAGATGAGAACCAGGCGTACAATCGTAAGCGAGGATTTACAGAAGACATATGCGTACGTCGTCCTTGGAGGCGACAAGGTTTAGCAAGAGCTTTACTCGTTAAGAGCTTTGAAGAACTCATCCACCAGGGAATGCTTGAGGCCTCATTGGGCGTCGATACGGATAATACAAGTGGAGCCCTTCTCCTGTACAGAAGTGTGGGATTCAAGATCGATCGAAAGTACACGGTCTTCTGGAAACCAATTGACGACGTTACCAATGAATCCTAGATCCTTTGAGGATATGCACATGGAGAAGAAAATGAATGCCGAGGAAGTATGGAGGAGTCTCGAGAATGGTTATTGGGCACGCCATGCAATACCGGACGATCTCAAGAATGTTACAAAGCTGATTAATATTTCGTCGTTGGCAATGATCGGCAAGGAAGACATAAGCATCGAGGAAATGCGTAACGAGTGGGAGACGCCGGGATTGAATTTAGAAACGGACACCCGCGTAGTATTCAACGGCGACGATAAGCTTGTTGGATACACCGATGTGTGGGACGTCTCCGATACGCCTGTGCACCCATTCGTATGGGGACGTGTTTTGCCTGAGTATGAAGGGCGAGGAATTGGATCTGCGATGTTAATGTGGGCCATTGATCGAGCTAAGCACGCCATCGGCAGGGTGCCTGAAAATGCACGCGTTGCAGCACGTGCATTCGCGGTCAGCACTTATGAACCCTCCAAACGTCTACTTGAGAGTCAGGGTATGAACCTGATCCGACACAGTTGGCAAATGCTGATCGACCTCGACGACGACATCCCCGCACCGCAGTGGCCTGAAGGGATCGCACTCCGTGCTTATAATCACAAACAGGACGCGAAATCCCTATATCTTACAGAGGAAGAAGCCTTCAGCGATCATTGGGGATTCGTCCCTGAGTCCGAAGAGGAGGGCTTCGAACGATGGTTACACCACAACAAAAATGACGAGGAATTCGACCCAACGTTATGGTTCCTGGCAATGGATGGAGACGAAATCGCAGGTGCTGCCCGATGCCGGATCCGCTCATGGGAAGATCCGGATACAGGGTGGGTGCGCACAATATTCGTGCGACGCGCTTGGAGGCGAAAGGGCCTGGCTCTGGCACTCCTCAATCACTCTTTCGGCGAACTTAAAAGCAGAGGCAAGGAGCGCGCAGGACTTGGTGTCGATGCCGAAAGCCTTACCGGCGCTACTCGCTTATATGAAAAAGCTGGCATGCGCATAAACCGACAGTACGATTTGTACGAACTCGAGCTCCGACCTGGCGAAGAAATCGGAAAGGAGAACCTGTAGGCGTGGCAAACCACCAAACTCTTGGGAAAGCCCGTTGATGAAGGTAGTTAACGGGCTTCTTGCTCAATAGCGGAGTTCTCCACCTCGATGAGGGACTGGTAATTTATCGTCCCAAGGTAAAATATGCAGCAATGAACTGTACGCAGTTGGCAATTTCATAAACCTCTTGTGGCACATGATCAATATTTCCAACTGGAATGTGCTTAAATCGATTGTATGAGGTCACGAAATCGTATGAGTGAAGATCGCAGAATTCAAGCCGTAATCTGGGACCTCGGAGGCGTTATCCTCAGGACTGAAGATCTTACCCATCGGGAGCGATGGGAGGCGAGACTTGGCTTCGAAGCGTGGGAGTTGGCCAGTCTCGTCTTTCATAGTGATATGAGCCATAAAGCATCTCTTGGCCACGCCAGCGTCGATGACATCTGGATCTCTGTACAAACCAGCTTGCGATTGAGTGATTCCGAAAGGGACGCTTTACGAGCAGACTTTTTCGCTGGTGATGAGGTTGATGATATCCTCATGGATTTCATCAGGGAAATCCATCCTCAATACAAAAGCGGAATGATTACCAACGCTTGGCCAGACCTCCGCTCAAAAATTGAAGATGAAATTCGGATCGCAGACGCGTTCGACAAAATCGTGATCTCCTCTGAAGTCGGTATCGTTAAGCCCGACCCGAGAATATACGAAATCATCTTGAATGATTTTGGCATCGCCCCTGCGCAAGCAGTATTTGTGGATGATTTTATGGAGAATGTGGAAGGCGCGCATGCAGTGGGAATGCATGCTCTCCATTTTCGGAATACTTCCGATGCCATCCTCGATTTGAAAACCTTGCTCCACTGGGACGAATGAACCTAATGCTTAACCCCTCTGTCCCAAAACTCGATCCCCTCGAGTAGGGATCATCAACTTAGTTATACACCATCTCCGTAAGCTAAGTCCGGGCGCTGAAAAAAGACATCACGGAGACCGTTTTTTTACAACAACTTGGTCAAAATTCAGGTTTATGGGTACATTATTCATACTCTATCACCAAAACCATGGATAATTTGCATCTTCAAATGGATAGTGGCAAAATATTTCTTGGCGGAGGTCAGCTGCTACAAGGATATAACCTCATGCTAGCTGAATACACCATGATCATTAAAGCCTTCTAAGGGGGGGACTCTTCATTGATTACCCGCATAAGATCATCAATTCCTCTCCTCGACACCAGGCTTGTCATATTCCTCTCAGCTATGGCATTGGTGGAATTTGCACGCATGATGACCTTGGTGCAAATTTCTATTTATCTCCGTGAGCTGGGAGCCAGTATTCAGCAACTTGGCCTCTTCTTCACGACATCCCTAATATTTCCACTATTGCTGAGAATCTTCGGTGGTTGGCTCTCGGATGTGATTGGCAGGTTAAAAGCTCTCACGATCGGCAGTGTAGCTGGAATGCTTGCCTTTGTTGCATATACGTTGGCTCCATCCTGGCAGACTGCTCTCCTGGCCCCTGCATTACTGGCGGTGACCGTAGCTTTCATCTTCCCCTCTTACAAGGCTTACATAGCAGATCAGACCTCTGAGAATATGCGCGGCAGGATTTTCGGTCTCGCAGAGGCTATCATAACAATCTCGTGGATCTTGGGACCTCCCATTGGTGGTTTGATCGCGCACAACCTTGGTTACCGGTGGATGTTCGCTATCGCCGCCCTGTGTTTCGCCATCGCCACAATACTCTTTTTTGGTTTGTACCGCACACAAACGGATGAGCCTGACGAGATCACAGTGAAGCCGAGTTTTTCAACGATGCAGGTCTCATTCAAGCGGATGTTTTTGCTGATGCTATCTGGTGGCCTTGTGACTTGGATCCTGATCGTGGATGGTGTGAGGGATGTGGCATTTAAATTGTCCTTTGATCTCATGCCCGTTTATCTGAGTGAGATAGGCTTATTGACGAAACAACAAATCGGCTTCCTTGATGGTCTCTTCGGTGTTGCTTTCACTCTTACTGCATTCCTAGCCGGTATACTGGTAGATCGAACTAGCGAGCGCGTAGGTATTACGGTCGGCTTGGTCGTGATGATCTTCTCCCGGCTTGTGTTTGCTATTGCCCTAACCTTTTGGGGGTTTGCATTCTCCTGGGTTTTGTTGGGGATCGGTGGCGGATTCTTGGACCCCGCTGCCAGCTCACTCATCGCAAGAGGCGTTCCACGTAGCGTGCGCGGATTAACCTATGGCCTGGTCGCAACGAGTCTTTCCATCATTTCGCTTCCCGCACCCTGGATCGGCAGCCAGATGTGGAACCTCATCTCTCCGCGCGCACCATTCCTCCTCACGGTTATCCTCGCCAGTCTTATCATAGTACCGGCGTGGTCGAGGCTCGTCCTCCCGGACGAGCGGTGGGAAGGAGTCGACGCGGATCTTTCGATGGTGCGCCAATCTTGATCCATCAGGATTTAGACTAAAGTCTCAGACTACACTCAATAATTGTGATCTCATGCAAGTAAATCCTAGTCAGAATCATCCGACCAACGCGTAGTAGAACTGGTTAAAAAAAGAGCCCGCCTTCCAAGAGAAGGCCGGCACTGCCGCTTTTGCCGGTGGGCCACCACGTCAACAGGCCATGTGGAAGGGCATGTCTCCGGTCGGTCGGCGCTTGCATGCCCCATTTCCCCCCTCGTAGCGGATATGGAGCGGATCAAAGATCCAGAGAGACACAGCCGACGTGGGCTAGCATTCCCCGGTAGGCTAAAGGCTCTGTACAAATACACTTTAAGTGTCATCGCCTTTGAAGTCAATCTGCGCTTGGCTTAAAAATGGTACTATCCACTTTTAGACCAATTAACGCAACATTTTGTGCTGGACTATAATTGACCATAATCCAATCATTATTGATTCTGGATACGAGCATTGCTGCCTGCTCGTGATCCATGTTCCATAAGCAGATCATCAACTGTCAACAATCCACTACTCCCGGAAATCACTCTGGAGCGTGCCCTATGGAACGTAATGTGAAACTGATCTTCAACCCTCATGCGGATAAGGGTCAATCCTGGAAAACTGCTTCGGCTTTACAGGCTGTCATCGAACTGCAAGGAGGTGCAAGTTGGGCTTCAACAGAGTATCCGGGCCACGCCACCGAATTGGCTTCCAAGGCCGTTGAGGAAGGTTTTAACGTTGTCGCTGCACTCGGCGGGGATGGAACAGTCCACGAAGTTATCAACGGCTTGATGAAAATCCCACAGAATGCACGACCTCTCTTAGGGATTGTACCTTTGGGATCTGGGAACGACTTTGGGAAAAATATTGGAATTCAATGTGATCCTGAACAAGCCATGCTTAGGGTATTTTTAGGTGATCCGAGGTCCGTAGACATCGGAGTGATTAGGGACAACACTGGCCGGGAAGAGTATTGGAATAATACATTAGGAATCGGCTTTGATGCCTCAGTAGTCTTCCAAACCAACAAGATTACCCGCCTCCAAGGTTTTGCCATGTATCTTTGGGCAGTCATTCAGACCATCATCCTCCATCATGATGTCGCTCACATGACTATCGTCACCGACCGTGAAACCATCGATCAGGAGATCCTGATGATCACTCTCTGCAATGGTCCAAGAGAGGGGGGCGGATTTAACGTTGCACCAGATGCAAAACCCAATGATGGCATCCTGGATTACGCGCTCATTTCTGATGTATCTCGCCTTATGATGTTCCGTTTGATACCAGAAGTGCTTAATGGGACACACGGACGTTTCAAACAAGTTCGAATGGGTCAATTCCAACGTATTCACATTGATTACAACCGTCCGATGGCAATCCATACAGATGGTGAGATCTTTACCAGCTTTACTTCCGATGTGAGTGAGGTGTCCATAGAAGTCATGCCGGATGAGATCAACGTGATTTTTTGAGCAAATCTTCATCGAAAACTCGAAGACACTGAGTATCGACTTTATTCGACTCATGACTCTACCTAATCAACGCAAATCATCAACGCTTTGCCTAAGAGGTGTCCACTTTCAATGAAATCTTTGTTTCATTCCTTACAGGATTATGATATCGGTCATCTCAGGGTGATCGCCGAACTCTGGGGATTGGAATTCCCGGGTGGTAGTTCGGTCGATGTCGCCGAAATCCTATCGAAACAAATGCTAAAAAAGACACTCCTGATGGAGATTATTGAAAGTCTTCCTGCAATAGCAAGCGAGGCGTTGAAAACACTTATCCTCCAAGATGGAAGCGCTCCTCTTGCAGACTATTCGAGATCCTTCGGTGGGATACGGGAAATGGGGCCCGGACGGCGGGATCGTGAGAAACCATGGCGTGATCCCACCTCACCGCTTGAAATCCTCTGGTACCGAGGCCTGATCGGAAGAGCCTTTGCTGAAAGCTCTTCTGGTGTGCAAGAATTCGCATTTATCCCTAACGATCTAATGGAGAAACTACCTGTTCCTGAAGTGGATACCCATCAGACCTTCGGTTACCCCATACCTGAACCAGCCATTGTCCAGCAAGTCTCAACAAACGCAGTCGACGACGCGATCACGCTCCTTGCAGATCTCCGATGCACTCCTTCACGAATCATGCCTATCGAAGCCGAGCGCAGTATTAAACTCAATCCTTTGCTTCGACAACACCGATCTACAGACCTGCTCCTCAACCTGCTTACCGAAGCAACGGTTCTCAAAGCAAAGCCATGGACACCCGATCCAGAGGCTCTCAAAGTCTTCCTTGAACATTCTCGAATTGAGGTGTTGCATCTCTTGTTATCCCAATGGTCAGAATCAGAAAGCTGGAATGATCTACAACATGTGCCCGGTTTAGATGCTGCCGGCGGTAACTGGCCCAACGACCCTCTACAAACTCGGCAAGCTGTGCTCGACATCTTGAGCGCTCTCCCCCTAGAACAATGGTGGAGTATAGATGGTTTCATCCGGGCTATTCACGAGGAACGACCCGGCTTTCAACGACCAGCAGGAGATTTTGATTCCTGGTACCTTCAAGATCCAGCGACCGGTGAATTTCTTGACGGTTTTTCACGCTGGGGGGAAGTTGAAGGACGTTTACTACGATATATCATCTCCGGTCCACTCCACTGGCTTGGCGCGGTAGATCTAGGGATGCAAACACAATCTGGCGGCTACTCGGCTTTCAGGCTTAATCCTCTAATTGGCTCACTACTACATGACCTCACCATTCCACGGATAACTCAGCCTGAAGGACCGGTTTCAATCTATCCGGATGGGAAAATTCGGATGTCGCGATATGCCGCCCTAACAGATAGATACCAGATCGCAAGGATCTGTGAGTGTACCGGATGGGTGCATGATGAGTATCATTTTCAGGTTAGCCCATCTTCATTGCAATCTGCGACGGATCAAGGCTTAGAACTGAACCACATCTTCTCCATCCTCAAGACGGCCTGCGATAATCCCATACCAAAGTCACTCATTGATGCTATCCACCGATGGGGAACACAGGGATGCGAGGCTATTCTTGAGCAGACCTACGTGCTGCGGGTCAAAAACCCTGATCTGCTGGAGGGAATTCAATCCAATCGGAAAACTGCACGATACCTCAAGGAGATTTTGGGACCAAATACGGTAATCGTGCGTGAACGGGACTGGGATAAGCTCAGATCTGCTGCAGCCAAAGCCGGTTTATTGATCGACACCAAAACACAATAACCTATTGTCCCTATTGAACCATCTACCGTCTTTTCGATAACATGTGATTATGTATCGATCCAGCACGCTAATTTGGCCAAGATAGTTACAGCAGTAAAGTTATCTTTGATCAAAGTTGAGCATAATAGGCTCTCATCTACAGGCTGGTAGGCAATTGTCAGTATTGCAAACTGAAAGTTTCTCAAATTTCGTTTTCGAGGTGAATTGAGCAGGGGGGTATGATCAATGCGCTGCGATCGCGACTCGGATAGCCTCTTCGAGTTCATCCAAGGATACGGGCTTAAAGACGAATGCATCGGCACCGTAATCCATGGCTTCATCCACCTGGATGTCAGTTGTTTCTGACGAAAGCATTACAACAGGAATATCCTTCATATCATCACGATTCCGCATGAATTCGAGCATATCGATACCGCTCACTTGAGGCATCATAATGTCAAGGATGATCACGATTGGTCGTACACCTTCAAAGAGATCACGTGAAGCTGATTGAGCATCCCTGTAGGATCCCACATCATAGTCAAGCAATTCCAGCATAAGCTGAATAGCTTTCCTCATTTCATCATCATCATCCACTATCCATGCCAATGCCATGTACCCCTCCGATCCCGGTCTACAGTTCTGCCTTCAGGCGTTCAGCCATTTCGCGTGTGATACCTGGTAATGCAGCTAGATCTTCAACCTTTGCATTCTGTATGCCTTGAAGATCCTTAAATGTCTCCAAGAGTGCCTTACGTCGAGCAGGTCCGATACCCGGAATTGCATCCAACGTTGATGCAAGACCTTGACGTTTCCTCAGCACCCGGTGCTGTCTTAATGCAAATCGGTGTGCCTCATCGCGAATCCGTTGAACAAGGTACAGAGCCTGGGATTTCAAGGGCAGAACGATAGGATCTTGTTGATTAGGAAGATAAAGCTCTTCGTGCTTTTTCGCAAGTCCAACAAGTGGGATTTTTTCCAATCCATACTTCTCAAGCACTGAAATAGCTCGACCAAGCTGACCTTTCCCACCATCCACAATAAGTAGTTCGGGTAAGAGTCCAAATGCGGGATCCAACTTCCCACCGGGTTTCTTAGCCTCTTCATTGCTAATTTTCCACCGGCGGAAGCGGCGTTCCAAGACTTCTTCCATACTGGCAAAATCATCCTGCCCTTTAACAGACTTGATCGTGAACTTCCGGTAATATCGCTTGCTCGGCGCTCCTTGCTCGAAGACCACCATCGAGCCCGCAGCGGCCGTACCCTGCAAATTAGAGATGTCGTAGCACTCGATCCTGTTAGGAGGCCGTTCCAGTTGGAGTGCTGATTGAAGTTCGCCCAGCGCTTCGACATGCTTACTACGATCTGCTTCCCATTGCGCACGCAGACTTGCTAAGGTCTCTGTTGCGTTTTCCGTAGCCAGTCGAACCAGATCCTTCTTAGGTCCCCTTTTGGGGACAAGGAGTTGAACTTTCTTTCCCCCTCGGCGTTGGTATAACCAGGTTTCGATAATTCTCGCTTCCTCAATGTCTGTGGGCAGAAGGACATTCTTAGGAATAAATGCTGCTTCTGTGTAAAACTGCTTGAGGAATGCCTCAACCAGCTCGCGGTCTTCTGCTTGCTGCGTTCCTTCTAGGAGGAAGTACTCACGCCCGATCAACTTCCCTGACCGAATAAAAAAGACCTGAACGCAGGCGTTTGTATCATCACGGGCGAATGCAATGACATCCGAGTCTACCTTTTCCCTGATGACGATCTTTTGTTCTTCAACCACACGTTCGATGGCAACCAACTGATCTCGGATCATCGCCGCTCGTTCATAATCCATTACTTCTGCAGCATGATTCATCTCTTCTTCGAGACGTTCAACAATTGGCTCCGTATGCCCTTCAAGGAATCGTCCTAGGTCCTTAATCATCATTCGATAGTCAGTTTGATCGATTGCTCCTATGCAGGGACCCGCGCAGAGTTTGATATCGTAATAGAGACAAGCACGCGTATCCTCTCCGGTGATCGTACGATCGCAAGTAAGATAAGGAAAAATCTTGCGGAGAACGTCTAATGTCTGGTGAACGGCTATTACACTGGTGTATGGTCCATAAAAGCGGCTGCCATCCTTCGATAGTCGACGAGTGACTGTTATTTTTGGGAAAGGATCCTTCCAATGAATCTTGATGTACGGGTATCGCTTGTCATCCTTTAAACGCACGTTATACTTCGGTCGATACTGCTTGATCAGATTCATTTCGAGGATGAGAGCTTCCAGCTCTGATCCCACTACGATCCATTCAACGTCGTGAACATGACTAACCAACTCTATTACCTTGCCATAATGACCGCTTGATGCATGAAAATAGGACCGTACGCGGTTGCGGAGACTGACGGCCTTACCAACATAAATCACTTGCCCAGCCTCATCCTTCATGAGGTAACAGCCGGGTTTACTCGGGATGCCTTCAAGAATAGGTCGAATCTGCTCAGGTACTTCCATGATGAGGCGATTTTATCATAGCTGGATGTTCGATAGCCTCAAGTGCTATAATTCCGCCATGTCTATTAAGAATAGGACAATCCCACTGATAACCACTGCCATCCTTCTAATCACTATCAACATGACAGCATGTAATGTCTTGAGTGTGGAATCCACACCTGACATTCTGGCGAGTTCGACAGCAACTGCGTCCCCAGAGCCTGTATTCACGCTGGAACCCCCTGCACGATCTGACCAACTCACAATTTGGGTCCCACCAACCTTCGTTCCAGAAACTGATGCCGGCATCTTGCTCGCCGATCATCTGCAAACTTTCGAAACCAATCATCCTGGGGTGGAAGTCCGTGTTCGAATCAAGGACGAGGAAGGACCCGCAGGGCTTCTTGAAACTCTTACCTCTGCAAGCCTTGCAGCTCCTTCAACACTCCCTGACGTGATCTCACTAGACCCTGATGCATTGGAAACCGCTGCACTTAAAGACCTTATCGTACACATCGATGAACTCACAAACCCTGTAACGATTCCTGAGCTGTACGATTTCGCCGACGGAATTGCACGGATCGATGGTCAACTCTACGGACTACCTTACATGAGTCTGTCGGGACTCTTCTTGTATTATGAAGACACGTATTCCGCTCCCCAAATCTCATGGGAAGATATCCTTGATACCACTGATCCATTCCTCTTCCCAGCAGGTGACCCCGAAGCGAAATTCACCCTTGCACAGTACCTCTCTCTTGGAGGATCATTGAATGATGAAGACGGAGAACCCTACCTGGATCCTGCGACACTTGAGGATATCCTTGGGTTTTACACCGCAGCAGAGGAGATCGGTATCCTACCTCTCTTCTCGCTCCAACTGCAAACCTCCGATGAGACCTGGACAGCACTTACGCAGCTACTTGTCAGTAGCGCTGATGCCCCACTAGAACGTTACTTGGAGGAAGAAAATACAAGTTCACTGGTTGGTGGACCTTGGCCAACTAGAAATGGGGCTGGAATCAACTTTGCATACACCTATTCATGGGCAGCCGTGGCGACTGATTTAGAACAGGACGAGTTGGTTTCTGAGTTGCTTGATTGGTTGATGATGCCCGAATTCCTAGGATCACTCACCCAATTGTTGGGTACGCTACCGACTACTCAGTCTGCGTTGGCCGAATGGACCAATAATGAGAACGCTACATTGGCGAACAGGCTTATTCGTGTAACGATCCCGGAACCGAAGAGAGCGATCCTCGATACCTATGGACCACCTCTGCAGGCAGCAGTAGAAGATGTCTTGAACAGACACGAAACTCCACAGGCTGCCGCAGTGAATGCCTCTCAGGAGATTAATAACCCTTGAGAGCATTTACCTCCACGCCAAAGAGTAGCCTTATTCGGTCTTGGTAACTGGATCCATAACCTAGAATTCCACCAGAGTTTGAGGCAAAAACAATCTTCATTGACCATAATAAAACTGCCTGCTACAATCTCGACGTTTAATTCAAAGGAATGAGGTACGAATGCCCATCCATTTTGGTACGGACGGTTGGCGCGGGGTCATCTCAGATACATTCACATTCCACAATCTGCGACTTATCACACAAGCCATCGCGGACGCAGTCGCATCAGCGGAATGGCTTGAAAACCACCATGGTGATAAAAAACCTGATCCCAACTGCATGATCGTTGGATTCGATACACGTTTCCTCTCAGACCGCTATGCAAGGGAGGCTGCACGCGTACTGGCAGCGAACGGTTACAAAGTATATTTAACCTCTGCCGACGTCCCCACTCCGACGGTCTCTTACGCTGTGCTTCACCTTAACGCTATCGCAGGCTTGATGATCACAGCTTCTCATAATGCACCTCGTTACAATGGTGTGAAACTCAAATCGGCCTACGGTGGTTCAGCCGTCCGAGAACAATGCCGTCGAGTTGAAGTGTATTTATATGATAATGAAGCTCGCGGTCGCGGCCCGAATCTCATGGACTTTGAACGCGCGCGTGAGGCTGGCTTGATCGAACGTTTCAATCCCACTAATGCATATAACGAGCACATCCGAACATTAATCGACTTCGACGCAATCGCCGATAATCCACAACACGTGGTTGTAGATTCAATGTACGGATCCGGTCGAAACCAGATCAAGGGCATCCTCCAGGGTACTGGCTGTGAGGTATTCGAGGTTCGTGGCGAGATGAATCCTGGATTCGGGGGAATCCACCCCGAGCCCATTAACCGGTACCTGAAAGCTCTCGCAGGCGCTATTGCCGCTGGGCATGGTGAGCTTGGCTTGGCGACGGATGGCGACGCTGACAGGATCGGTGCGATGGATGGTCGCGGTCAATATGTAGACCCACACAGAATTTTCGCTCTCGCACTCAAATACCTTGTCGAGGAGCGAGGAATGCGCGGCAAGGTGGTAAAAACAGTCTCTACGACACAGATGATCAACAGGCTTGCTGCAAAATATGAACTCGAATTGATTGAGACTCCTGTTGGCTTCAACTACATCGCGGATTGGATGCTCAAAGATGATGTCCTCATAGGTGGCGAGGAGTCAGGCAGCATGTCATTCAGAGGACATATTCCCGAGGCCGATGGTGTACTTATGGGCCTCCTTCTCCTTGAGATGGTCGCCTCCACAGGCACTGCGCTGGATGAACTTGTGGAATCATTGCTTGCTGAAGTAGGACCTTCACATTACGCAAGGCTGGATCTGCGACTCTCAAGACCCATTACCAAAGAGGTAATGGTCGAACGACTACAGAATGAAGCTCCCGCTTCAATCGGCGGAAGCAAAGTTGTGAACGTAAGCAGCCTCGACGGTGTAAAATACAACTTCGAAGACGACTCATGGCTCCTGATCCGCCCCTCCGGGACTGAACCAGTCCTCCGGATCTATGCAGAAGCGGGTACACCTGAGATGGTCGATGCACTTCTAACATTCGGCCGCAAGGTTGCCGGCGTTGAGTCCTGAAATCGAATCCAAACAAAAAGCGACCGTTGAGGTTCACGGTCGCGTTCCTTTTGTATGATTTAGGGTCATCGCAAGGTTTGAGTGAACCTTGCCCGCCGACTCATTTACTCCTTGGGCGTGAAAGAAGCTTGTAGCCACGTCCACGCTGTGTAATGAGATAGCGCGGAAATGTTGGATCGGGTTCGATTTTGCTCCTGAGGCGACTGATCAATTTCTCCACGCGAGCGTCATCAACTTCGCCCAGATATGACTCTCCCCAAACTGCGGTAACGATTCGGTACTTGTCCGATATTTTATCCCGCCGCTCGTAAAGCAACTTCAAAAGGCGGAATTCTAAGTCTGTCAAAACTGGGATGCGAACGCCATCAACCCACACATCGCCCGAGTCCGAATCTAGGTACACTCCCTCCGCTTCAATTGCTGATCCTCGGCCCCGCCGTGCAACGAAATCCGCAAACACTTTAGAAAAGATCTCCCCAGTTTCACCATCGATCAAACCAAGCCGTTCCAGACGCCGTTGTTGTTGTGGCCCAAGACCCTCACCGGTTTCTACAGCAAGCGTTATCAATGCCACATGTTCTTCGCTCGAAAGTTGCTCCCAGATTTTCAAACATTCCGCACGCGGCTGAGGCTCTCTGAACGTTGCCTTCAGAAAATCTCCCACCCAGTCTTCTTGCAGGTTGCCGATAATTTGAGCTACCGCAACCAGCAATCCCGGGTGCTTACCAGCAAGATCGATGCAGGTCGCCGCTCTCTCAGGTGATAGCCTCTGCAATTTGAGATCATCCAAGATTCTCTGAGCCTCCTCAGGCTCGAGAAAAGGCATCGCATAGGATGTATGTGAGAATAACTCAGCAAATTCGCCCTCAATGCTGCGACCTCGGATGGAAGGCAAGCTGTGGACAGTTGCGGTTACATAGGTCAAACGGTCACTAAATCGATCCCGCAGCGCGCGTAGGTTAAGGAGCGCACGATCATCTAATGCTGCGTAAATTTCATCAAACTCATCGAGCAATATGCAGAGGTCCGACTCCATCTGTTCGCAAAGTTCAGTCAGGGCTAAGTTGAATGAGAGCGAGGCAGAGAACGCTGTCTCCGCCTCTGTTACCGCTTGATGGTGGTCTTGAATTTTCACGAGGAGATCAGAGTCGATATCATCACCCAACTGCTCTAGTAAGGATCTCAACACAACTTCATAAAATGCCTGAGCTGAGATAGCTACCGCCTGGTTGCAATCCACATAGATAAGGCTTCCTGAACGTTTTCGCACTGAGAGGTAGATGCCTTCAGCTTCCTGACTTGTCAATCCCCGCATTAAGGTTGATTTCCCAGTGTTGCTTAAACCGATAACAGCTACGGACCTCCCCGCCGCCAGATCGTTAAGAATGCCTTCCGAAAAAGTTTTGAATGGGAGTTGTAATTTTGCCATATCCTCTATTGTATGGAACATAAAGATAGGGTCAACTCTTCGTTGACCCCAATCTTATTCGTATGGAGATCCGATTTCTGAGAGGATCCTCAACTGATCATGCTCATCCGGATACGACGGACGATTACAAGGACGATCACAAGTAAAGCGCCACCAATTGCCAAACCTGTAATGCCTACCTCATCCCCAAACCCTGTCGCAGGGAGAGCTGTCGGAACAGGCGTGTTCGTTGGCAAAGGTGCAGTAGTCTCCGTCGGTGAAGGTGTATCGGACGCCGATGGTGTTCCGGTGGGTTGATCCGGTAATGGTGTATCCGTCGGCACCGGCGATGGTTCAAGCGTATCTGTCGGCGGGGGTAAAGTATCCGTCGGCGGTAGCGGGGTATCTGTCGCCGGCGGCAATGCAACCTGTGTGAGATCGGCTGCAGCTTGCGTCTCTTCAGCGGCACGCTGGTCAGCCTGCATCGGAGCGATAACAAACGCATAGAGGGCGAGACAAATCAAGCTGAGGACAAGGACGGCCCCCAACGCGATAACGGCGATATTAAATGTCCTGCTGGATGATCCTTCCGGTGTAGTCTCTTCAAATTCAAAATCTTCTGCCATGGTCACTTCTCCAAACTAAACACAACTACCCATTAACTTCCTGACACCTCTCTTCACATCCTTATTGTATAATCTCCAGGTTAGCCAATGGTACTTTAGTACTACCAAGAATATCTAGATCGACCAGAACACTCCTTGCAAGAATTCCATTAGAGTAGCTTACCGCTTGAGGGAGAATTTCTTGCACAACGCCAATCATCCCATGGTTGGGCGCTCTGGTCACACGGACTCTCACTCCTTCTTCCAAGGCAATGAGCTCCTCAGGAAGATCCACAGGATTCACAACAGGCAGCGGAATGATGACTTCCGGTCTTTGATTGGAATAGAAATCCAACGGTCGACCGTCTAACGCTACCTCCCTGCCATGACTTGTCTTAAGTAGCTCAAATGTAGGCTGATTAATTTGAAGCGGGCCGAAGCCTTCCAACACCACAATTGGATATGGGAGCTGCCGAGCTGTAGGGATAAGTTCTGCTGCAAGACCCCCGAGAATGAGTCCACGGATTGATAATTCGCTCGCATGTTGAAGAGGAGCAGGATGATCACACATGCCCGCAACTAAGACGGCTCCTCTCAGTTTTACATCCAGTTGATCTGTAAGCATGCGGTCACGAGGTCCATCTCCTACAAGGCGCATGACACCAAAATCCTGCCGCCCGTTTCCCCAGACACCTTGAATGAGCGCACCTGTCGTCTCTAATGTAACTGAGGACATTCCTTGAATATGCACAACCTCCCCAGGAATTCCAGCCCGCAACAGGAATGGCTCAGTGCGAACTTCGAAGAGCACTTTTCCATCGGTGATTGCCACGACACGACCGTCATAGGGCGCGCGCACAGTTCTGCGTGCAAATCCCGTACGCTCGGCGATAACGTCGCCTTTTTCAATTCGTTCTCCGGAATCTCGAGTGAGATGTCGTGATACATCTTGAGTTGAGACGCCAATGGATTTGGCGACGTCGATAATGATGTGGCGCGGTGAGACATCAGCCTCGGCGATAATATCCCTGGGTCTCACTCGTTGGTTGAGATGAACTGTGATCCTTCCAGGCACAGGTAAGTCACGCTGTCTACGGATCGTAGTAAGCGGTAAAAGATGAACGACAGGCGGTAGAAACATGAATCCGTCACTCCCAGCGTTCAATGTTGCAAGAGGGATGCCAGAAATTCATTCCATCGCCCCTATCTCCCAAAGCCACCGCTGGTTAAGCTCACGCTGTCTCTCTGCATCCTTTGGGAGTACCAGTGGCCTGCCCCGAGCATCGATAATGACTCCCACCATTCCACCAGATACCCTCAATGCACCCGTCCGACCAATGGATCCAAAACCCACATCCAAACCGCGTTCAGAGCGAATGCTTAATTTACCGAATTTACCTACTCCAAGAGGTAGAACGACAATCTGCCCAGAACTTACTTCACCCTGAATGCTTGGAGTTCCATCCTCATATTCCAGATGGTATGCTAAGACTCGCCGGCCGAGACGGATTCTCCCAACTGGCGATATGACCGTCCCCAAGCTGACGAGTACTTCAGCTTCAAGAAGTTGAACCGTCGCCATTGGAAGTGGTCCTGCAATCGAGCCTAACGCCGGCGCGATTGAGTATGGATCAACAACCAGGGTTGACACCCCAATCGGTTGGAGGGCATCAATTAGGACAAGGGCTGTAAAACTTGGACGCGGAGCACGGGCGAGCGTTGCTCCAGCGGCGACTATAGGCTCTACATGGGGTAATAAAACGCGACTTCTGGTTCCCTTACTCTCTGGCCAAGATTTCCTCGCTTCACGAAGTGCCTGGCGAATAAGCTGCCTTGCAAGGGCATACTCAAAATACAATTCCTCAGTCGATGTAGGCACCGAGGCATAATGAATGGCTTTGTTGAAAATATAATCAAGGAGCTGACCTTCGGTTGCTTCAATAGGCATCCACCGCAAGACTTTCGAGAGGTCACCGTATTTAATCAATCCGGTGACTGAACTCCCCGATCCCAAACTGGAGTTGACAGATAAGGTCAGGTTGCCTCCGAATGCAGCAGCAATCGTCGTCTGACTAGCACCAAGATCAACCCCCAATACACCTTTATCAGGGTCATAGATTCTGCTCAAATATCGTATAAGTCGCCCAAAGGCTTCACCGGTGGGAATCAATGCTCCGCCGGTCCAGTGTTTAAGTTCCGCATAACCAGAGATTTTACGAGAACGGATGTCGAAGAGAGTATCAGCGATTTGAAGGCGAGCTGGAGAAAGGTCTTCCTTCTCCAAAGACGGTCGGATGTTGGCTGTTACCGTCACTCCTGAACGATCGGCCATACGATCGACAACCAACGCTCCAAGGCTTCGATTTCCCGAATAGACAATGCGTGGATTGTTACCCTCAGGGATTAGACCTACAGCAAGCCTAATAACCTCGATCATTTGGAAGAGAGGGTCGCTTGCCCCACCATCAGTTCCACCCACGATGAGGATAAGGTCCGGCCGGCTGGAGAGAATAAGTTGGACCTGCTCTTCCATTTGGCGGCCGTCCATAAGGGAAATTTCACCGACAACTTCAAGATATGCCGAATCTGCCAATCGACGTGCACTTGCCAAAGAAACTCCGGGCATTAAACCAACAAGTACTGTGCGAATCCGAGGTCCCGCTGAGACTGAAGCTGCAAAGAGATCTACACCTGCGCCGTATCCCGTTGTCGGCATGATAATCGCTTCGGTCTCATCGATGAAGTTCCGTCCCGTAATTTTCGATACCTGATCCATCGCCAGCCTCACACCCTCGCTAATGTCGTAGATAGGAGATCCAGCTGTTGAGTTCGATTCACTAGTGGCAACAAGACGGTAGCGCCCATCGACAACATCAAAGAGACTCGCGCGGGTGTTCACAGTTCCTACGTCCACAGCAAGGACGATTTCAGCTTCAGGAATTGAACTCATCGTTACGCTATAAAAACGAAAGAATATCTGTGAAAAAATTCACGAGAAAGCTCATCCGTTCCGTTAAGACGAACAAGGTTGACGCCAATGCTCCTGCAAACATGGTCCCAAATGTGATTGCGATGAAGATTCGACCCAACGTCGCCACGACTGACATATATGAAGAACGTTCCCCCCTCCCAGTCGGAGATTGGCTCGCTGCAAACCGAAAGTAAAGCAAAGTGCATATCGTACCCACTAAAATAATGAATATATTAAGGACTCGTTCAAGCCCAGTCTCTCCTGTCTGTACAGAAATCACTGAAGGATTTAGCGAGGCCATTGCTAATCTCGCCTGGGGTATCAATGTTCCCGAAATCGACCCACCTACCACAACACCTGCTCCTACTGCTACCATAAGAATCATTGGAAGAATGCCCCATCTTGCTGTTGAGGGCGACACTTTCAGAAGCAACATCACGATAAGGATCCATGCACCAATGATCATTACCCCTTGACCATCAGCAAAGAGTTCTCCACTAATTAACCCTTGAAATCCTGCCGAAAGGATCGGGTCCAGCAAATTCGGCTTGAGAATGCTATACCAAGCAATAGACCCGGCATAACCTGCGGCGACACCAATAAAAATGTACATCGCTAACCGAAATAGCGGATTGTCCCCAAAAATGTAACTCAAGACCATGACCGTTAGTGCCATGGCCAATAAGGTCCCAATCAAGTCAATTCCCAAGATATCCGTCATTCTTCTCCTCAATCAGACCGACGGAAAGTACGGAAAAACCATACCCACAAGCCATAAATTAACCCGCCAATTAAAATGAGGACCGCGACGAGGATCGCTGTACCGTATGCATTCCACTGCTCTGTCGCTGCCCCCATCCGACCTATGACACCTTCGTAAATCATAGCCGAGGGGATTCCTGTTAGGATTCCTTCAATCTGAGGGGCTTCCGATTCAAAATAAGGTCGAATGAGCGGTTCCACACCCGCGCTTAATACCATCACAGTAGGAACCGCGCCTGCATATGGTTCTAATTGCTCGACCCAGTTCCTGGCTGTCTCGGTGTTTGCAGTCAGGATAACGATCATTCCTAAGTCGGACAGCTGCGATACATCTTGCAAGATTGGTGAATCCCAAGCTGTCTCCCAATCTATATCCTCTGGCATGTTGAACCCGTTAACGAGTGCTTCCCGAGGCGTCACTCCAAACAATGACATCGCCAAAGGTCCCCCGGGTAAGTAACCAAGATGGATGTAATCAATACCGTTTTGAGCACCGTACATCGATCCCACGTTTCTTAGCATGAGGTCTGCCATTAACGGACCTGTTGGGCGGGTGGAAAGCGTGGCAACACGTTGTCCATTCCCAACTAGATCCTCCACTAGAGTTCCTGCAACTGCATCCATTTCAGTAGAGAAACCTGGCTCATAATCAAAGATCACGAGGACAGGTTCACTAGGTGGGATACTTCGAATAAGATCAAGGAACTGCGACAGATCCCGTGGAGCGCGTGTAGGTGAGTTGAAGTTAGGAATCCCCAAAATGAGTGGTATCACGGCAACTATAATGATAAGGAATGCAATGATCCAATTTAGGATTGGTAGTCGAGTAATTTTTTCCGGTGAGAGTGCCTCTTCCCGTTCTTCCTCATCAACCATCCGCTGCAATATTTCCGCCTTCGAATAATCCAACTCGGTGACGTCTAGAGCAGAAACCGCAGCTCCTGGTGAACGAGGCATGGCAACGACTGGCTCAGCCAATAAGACACCTTTCAGCCCAGCGAGTGGTCCAGCCGCCTCAACAATTTCTTCCTCTTCTATAGGTTCAATCTCAGGCTTGGCGCGGAAAGTTTCGATGGGACGCATGGCTTCAAGCCAAGGAGGTAACTTTGCCTTGGCCAATTCGGGCACGTCTTCGCCTTCCTCTTCCTCATCCACATCCTCACGTAAGTCCTGTAACCAAACTGGAATCTCTGCGACAGTCGCCTCATCAATCCCACCCTCGCCCACTGACGTGATCGGTGGAAGCTCATCATCTAGAATCAGCGCCGGGACATGAGGGAGCTCTTCATCTATTGGCTGATCACTCTCCTCCAGCCAATCAGGCATAACAGCATCCAAACCGGGGATCTCAGCACGCTTCTCACCTTCGACTTCGGTAAATGGCGGAGAGTCCAGAGGTTCACTCTCAATGAGGTCTGCCTCTTCAAGGGTGGTATCTCTTAACAACTCATCGGAACCGGGCGCGAGATCGACAGATTCGACTGCCTCCGGTTCGAGTGCAAGAAAGGATTCGTCCCATTCTCCAGAAGCTTCATCGATCAGCTCAGCGTCAAATGCAGCAAGTTCTTCATCGAGTATCGCTTCGATATCCTGAGGCACATCGAGGCCAATATCAGCTAGGAATTTTGGATCCAGTTCAACTTCTTCCTCTTTGACCTGATCCTCCTCCACATCAGCGACGAGGTCATCACCCAGGATGTCTACAATGTCTTTAGTGGGCGCCTCTAAGTCGTCGAGAAGATCCTCACCCAGGAGTTCTGCAATATCCTCAGCCTCGAGTGCCTCAAGATCGTCTTCAACCTCTTCTGGTATGGCACCTATTGCTTCGTCAGCCGAGGGCAATTCCACATCACCAAAGAGATCTTTGAGTGTTGTTGCTGCCAAGGTGTCTACTTCTTCTAGATCAAATTCACCAGTGCCTTCTTCTGGAACATCAGGCTCGTCCTCGATCCCTTCGCCAAAGTATTCAGCAACGAGCTCTTTTTCATCAACCGGTTCAATATCCTCTTGCGTTTCCACACTATCGATTACATCCGAGACAGCGTCTTCTGATACTGGTGTAGCACTCTCAGGAAGTTCATCTTCATCAAACAATTCGGAGATGATGTCATCCTCGATTGCAGATTCAAGACTCTCTATGACCTCATCTTCATCAAGTTCTTCACCCTCTCTCAGACCGGAGAGCCAGTCTGACTCCTCTAGTTCTTCATCCCGAAGCAGTTCATCCGTCAATTTCCGTGCACGGACTCTCGCTAACCAGTCGGGTACATCGGGCTCACCTGTTTCAATCTCAGGAGGGATCTCCTCAGTAACATCCTCGAGAAGCTGTTCATCACTTAGGAAGTCGATTTCCTCGGGTACATCAGGTTCACCTGTTTCAATCTCAGGAAGGATCTCCTCAGCAGCATCCTCAAGAAGCTGTTCATCACCTATGAAGTCGATTTCCTCAGGTACATCAAGTTCTTCTGGCTCTTCAATAACCGGCTCAGGTTCCTCGTCCTCCTGGATCCCGAGTGCTTTCATCCTTCCCAAAAAGTCCGTCTTTCCTAGGTCTGGTGGTGTTTCTGCTTTTTCTTCGATAAGCTGAGTCGCCTCTAATTCTTCTTCTTCGAGCTGTTTGCCCTCATCGTCATCATCGATATCACCGCGCATACGCGATAACCAATCAACTTCAGATCTAGGAGTCTCTTCCACCGGTTCTGCAGGTTCGACTTCTTCGGTGGACTCGAATGGTTCCTGCGCCTCTTCGATCGGTGGTTCCTCAGAGGGCTGTTCAACAACAAGCGGCGTGATACGAGCACCGCAAAAGGTGCATTCTTCCGCATCATCAGGATTTGGTTTGCTGCACATCGGGCAGCGAACTTCGTCCATTACCTCAGTCTCCGTACGGCCGGTCAGCCCCTAAGATAACTCGCAATCCAGTTGCGACTGCGCCCAGGGCGATACCTAATAAAATTCCACGCGCGCCGCCCACTGACCACACCTGAGCTACCCAAGCGCGCACATTCCCTAACAGGTGAGCGATGATTGATTCGCTCCCCATCAACCAAGGGCTATTTCCAATCAACACCAACAAAGCCGTTACAATAAAAACAATGGAAACGGCGTCCTTACGTTTTGCCACTAGCCTGAAGCCTGCAACAACGAGCGAGATCGCCAGTAAAGCCATCAAACCAGTTTCAATCGGTAGCTGCACATACCTGAAAAGAAGCCCCATGATCTCAAAATCAGGACCGAAGATCAAGCCCAAAGCCAGGGTAACAAGAAAGAAGAAAATAAGTACAGCGCTGTAGGGCCATCCAGGTGTCTGGTCGTTTACCTTGTTCCAATGAACCAGAAATAAGTTATATAAACCAAGGAAGACGGCAGCTGCAGCCAATATCCCTGCCCACTGCATAAGAAGTACCCGAACAGTATCCAACGCGGGTACATTTACGAAGTACCCAAGTAGGATGATTATCCCGATCAGGGCTGCAATGGCGGCCCATATGAAATGTATACTGATCCTCAATCAATCACCTGCAACGTCCTCAGGATCACACCAATGACGATGACGGCGATGATGATCACCCTCACGATGTCCTGTGTCCTCAGACTCGCTTTATGGAAATCACCTACATTCAAGTAGGCACCACCTGCAAAGACTTCTTCACCGACCAGCGGCTCTTCTGCAATTGCATATAGAAGTGCCTGCGATTGGACGTGATCTGTACCAGCGATAACAAAGCTTTCCGATCGTTCACCAAAAGAGGCAACAAGCGCACCCTCTGAACCATAGGATCCATGCATAATGTGGACGGATACCTCTTCATCAATGAGTAATGTCGGCACTCCGGCAGTATAGGAATACCGCGTTGGCCCTAACATTCGACTGGATGAGGGATCGAAGCGTGATGTTACTCCCAGTTTCTTGTATGATGAGTACAAAGAATCCTGCGCAAGTGCTGTCATGGCTCCATCACCTGATGAAACCACGACGGGCTTATCGCTCACAGCAGTGGATGCTGCTATACGAGATAGAATCGCAAGACCCACCAGCGCAGGCGCACTCTCTGTACCAATGATGCTGCCCGTCCCAAGGGAGAGATGTACTCGCTCACCTGCTTCAACCGCTTTCTCAAGAGCATCATCGAGTCTCTCATAGGCGTGAAGATGCCGAAAAGTGGAAGGCCACCGCTTTTCCACGAAGAAAAAACCTATCATCAGACCAATGAAAAGGAGTACCACGAGGATGCCCATCGTGCTAACCATCCCTTGTCTCCTCCCGCCTAAGTTGAATAAGCACTTTGTCCACTTTCTCTGGATCCTCAAGAATATGCGCCAGATCACGTAGAAGATGTCTGGTATCGCCAAACAGCGGTTCAGCCATGTACACGGCCTGAGCACCCAATATTCCTAACGGTCTCGTGAAATCCAATAAGAACGCGGCAATCTCCTGAAGCCCATGCCGCTCCAGCCATTTCACGAGTCGTTCAGTATCTGACGACTCAACCATCATCCCGCGCAGTATAGCACATAGATGGCACAGCGACCACAACCCGAGTAGAATAATCCATATAATATTGCAAGAACATTGCCTTCCATCAAATCCTCTTACATCCTTCAAGAGAAGTAATCAATATTTGTACTTTCGTTGGGCCGCGTTTTCCATCGAACAGGAGTTCGATGCGTTGCCTCATGGACCATAATTACCCAAACTTCCCTCCCCAAATTGAATGTGTGAGCATGTTGCTCGATCATGGCCTCCAAGTCCGGCATGAGCTGCTTCCACAATTAGTTGATCATCTCGTAGAACTTGCTTGAACGAAAGTGGAGATAAGTATTAATAAATTGAACGCGGCCTGAGAACACCGTCCACTTGTCAGCATTATCGATGAAGCAAACAGGTTTCTTGATCCGCAGGTTACTAGTCATACGATCTTTGGCACCATCGTGTGTGAGATGCACGAGTATCACATGATCTTGTTGATTGTAGATCAACGATTATGCGCGATTGATGACGAGTTTATGAGCCCAATCGGCACCAGGATGACATGTTTACTAGATAATGAAGCGAATATTCGAGTGTGTTTTCAGGGGTTGGCGAAGCGATTCTGCTTAATGAGATTCTTTCCAGATTAGCTACGCGCCAACAGGCGCTCATTTTGGAACATGTAGTACCTATGTCAGTTGTGGTCCGCACACGAGATAACGACAGCCCTATCTATGCTGATATCAGCGCGCTCGATGAGGATGCCCTAAGTAAAAAGGCATAGAATGGCACTGACACACTTTTCGGGGGTTGATATCAGAATAGCTGCACAACCTGCCAAATGAGCCAAATTTCAAATGCAATGACAGCAATGAAAGCGGTCATCACGCTTAGCCTTATCAAGCGCTCCCCCAAAGCCAATCGATCTGAGTCTGACTCAACTTGCAAGGATGATCTGCCTAATAAACCCTCCACTTTAAGTTCCTTCACTTAATACCTCCACAATGGGGCTCACCAATCGAGAAACCTACTCCCCATAAGGTCATCCATTTCCCCGCTACCTCACCAAAGCAACCCGTCCCGATCTTGTGGGATGTGAACCGACCTCCTTATATAAAAAGGTACTGGTTCTACATATGGCATTCAATAAGCCGTTAGTACTGTCTAAATAGGTGGTAATCGAACGCGAAATCAGCCTAATGCAGCCAAGTTAAAGCCACATACATTTCTGGCTGACGCCATTCAGGCACACTTATTCATTCATTCCAAAGGGAGTCGAATGGATAACGAACTTAAGTTGTAGAGGCGATATCGAAACGGCAGCGACTAGATATTTACATCCACCTCGTGAACACCAGTTGCACCATCAGGCCTCGAACCTCTACTCTCCAACTCCTGCAGTTCACCATTTCCATCGTATGCACGCACTTGAAATTTATGGCGACCAGGTGCGTACGACCAATCATAGCGCCATTGCACCCAGGATAATGAACTCAATGGCGGTACTCGCAACTGTGCTTCAACCCATGGACCATCATCAACTCGAACTTCCACCCGGTCTATGCCCCGAGCGCCCGCATATGCGATGCCGCCTACTGGGACCATGTCGCCCTCAGACAAGTTTCCATCAGCAGCAACAGCGTCTATGACGGAGGTTGTGTTGACGATCGCTTCAGGACTCCAACCTCTATCCACCCAATAGCCCTTTCCTTCTTCGCCAATCACTGTCATACGTTCAATCCATTTTGGCTGTTTCATACCGTAACGATTGGGTATGTAGATCCTAAGCGGAAAACCATGCTCAATAGGAAGTGGAACCCCGTTCATTTCGTACACGAGGAGCGTGCGTTCGTCCATCATATCTTCCATCGCTACGCTCTCATAGAAACCATCTGCCGCCTCCACGGATACTTCCTTAGCATCCGGTAGAACCTCCGCCTCTTGAAGCAACTCCTTCAACGGAACGCCCTTCCACACGCTGGTTCCAGTCAAGTCTCCGCCAATCGGATTGGATATACACTGGAGCGTGATAACCTGGGCAATGGAGGGACGTGAACGGATTTCATTCAGTGATAACGCCAATGGATTACGGACAAGTCCATCCAAGTGAAATCGCCACTCAGCTTCGTCGATCCTCGGGGATCGAGTGTTTATATCGATCCGGTAGAAGTCCTCATTTGCTGTAAGCTCCGGGCGTGTTCCAGGTGCTGGATCAATCCGCTCGGAGAGTGTTTCAGTTGATGGGGAAGTCTTAGTTCCTGTGATTCCCTCTATGTCTAGGACTTCTTGTGGATCAGCAACCGTCTCCACATCATCCGACTCGAATAGCCTTCCTAATCCGATCAGACCAGCCGAAATCGCCAGGAGGCTGCTGCCAAGAAGATAGAGAAAGGACCGGCGCGAAACTGCTCCTGGTTCCTCGGCGGATTCCTGAGGGCGTTCCTGCAAGCCTAATCCAACAACACCGCCCCATGCTGCGAAGAGGAACATCAACCACAGCACTTCGATGAGAGGGGTTTCGCTCCGAAGTCCAAGAGAAAACTCAATCAATAGAATGGGAACTGAAAAAACCAGGCCGAATAGCACTCCCGTACGTGTAGCACTTTGTCCAGTTCTTCTTACAATGAGTGCTAAAAGTCCCCCTGCTGCAATGCCAAGCAGGACGAAGATGATGATTGCAAACACTTGCTCCGCGATTTTCGCGGCTTGATCTGTGGGACCGAGTGGAAACTCACGGATGAGCAGGATCATGGTATCAATGCCTGCCGTAACCAAACTGCCAGGAAGGATCCTTGTCATCCAATCGAAAATGTCGAATGGTACAAAAGGAAAATCGGCTACTTGATATCCCAGATAGCTTGCTGCAATGAGTCCAATCGACCCTAATGCACCGAAAATGAGCCCAATACTATATGAGTTCCCTCTGGGTGCACTCTCATTCACATCCATCTCGCACTTGTCTTTTCTGTGATCATATTGAGGACAATTATTCTTCAGTTTATCCCTTTTCTATTAATTCTTCATGAGAATTTTTTCTCATTGCTCTGTTGAGAAATTCACCAAACCCTTACCATCAATCACTCGGCAAATGGCCGTAGGGACGCCCCGGTGGGGCGTCCAAATGAGCGAATCGTTTCATTATTGAACCTCAGAACGAGATTCGGACCCTCGCCCTCAATCACTCGGCAAATGGTTTGTAGGAAAGCACCGGTAGGGCGTCCAAATGAGCGAATCTATTCGTCATTGAACCTAGGAACGAGATACGAACCCTCACCATATCCTCTACGCTTCGAATTAACTGGGACCAAACTTGACTACCGGTCAAACACTTGGTTTTCATAATTCAGAGGCATCCCCACTTGTTTTAATAGAACATATGTGCTATTCTTGGGTTGAAATGGACAGTTTTGAGAAGTTGACCCTCGTTGCACGAGCATGCGATCATGAAGCTGACGGAGAGATATCCGCGCATCAGAATGGCATTTCATACCGGCGTGATCAGGCCGCTTTGGATAATCCTACTAGCCGTATGGATTCATCGAAGGTTAGAATGCGAAAAACGAGGAGAAAAGCGGACGATATCCCAATCCATAACGCCGTCGGTCCACATGGTAGGCCATTCCCACTCCTGAAATCTATGCTTACAACAGTCTGTGAGATGGACTGTTACTACTGCGCTTTCCGCAGTGGGCGTGATATTAAACGCGTGACATTCAGACCGGAGGAGCTTGCCCAGGTCTTCTACGACGTACACCAATCAGGCGCTGTCGAAGGTCTATTCTTGTCGACAGGTATCTTCAGCGGTGGAGCAAACACACAAAACCGCCTCCTTGACACTGCCGAGATCCTTCGAAGACGAATAGGTTTTCAAGGGTATCTACATTTGAAGATCATGCCGGGCGCGGAACAAGGACAGGTGCTCAGGGCAATGCAGTTGGCAGACCGTGTGTCCGTAAACCTCGAAGCGCCAAATGCATCCCGTCTGGCCAGCCTGGCGCCACATAAGAAGTTCGCAGAACAGCTCCTTGTCCCATTCCAGTGGATGGAAGAAATTCGCCAGAACCATTCCCCATCCCAAACTTGGCATGGACGTTGGCCATCAAGCACTACCCAATTCGTCGTTGGACCTGCTGGAGAGAACGATCTGGAACTTCTCGCCACGGTCGCCAGTCTCACTCGATCCCCAGGATTTGCCCGGGCATACTTCGAAGCTTTCAATCCGGTTCCAGGCACTCCTCTTGAGAACCACCGCCCTGAAGATCCTTGGAGACAACACCGTCTATATCAAGCATCCTTCCTGCTCAGAGATTATGGCTTCGACTTAGAGGAACTCCCATTTACTCAACAGGGGAATCTCCCTATTGAGAAGGACCCGAAAGAGACTTATGCCGAACGGACCTATCGAAGAGTCCCATTGGAAGTGAACAAAGCGGACCGCAGCGAATTGTTACGAATCCCCGGAATAGGACCCCGCGGTGCAAATGCTATTCTCAACGCTCGGAGAGAAAGAACTTTGAGTGATCTGAGTCAATTACGAAAACTAGGGATTCTGGCTGAGCGTGCCGCGCCATATATTGTTCTCAATGGACGACAACCTTTGAAGCAATTGAATCTCTTTTCCTGATTCCCGCATTACAAGCCCAACACAAATGGACATCCACTTCAACATAGCGAAGGTTCGCAAAAAAACACCCACCGAATGGAGGTGGGAGTTTTTTATGTCTGTTTAATTTCCAAGCTCTCAGGCTTCACCTTCTTCGTGGGGATCACCTCGGCGAACGATAAAATCCTCGACGAAGAGCAAACCACTCTCCCCTGCCCTGCGAATCACACTCAGGAGCTCATCCATCGTGGAGACCTCTTCCAGTTGTTCGTTAACGAACCAACGCAAGAATTCTTGGGCTATGTGATCCTTCTCTTCAATTGCCATATTCATAAGATCATTAATTTGATTTGTGACTTCAAGCTCCCATTCAAGCGATAACTTAGCTGCCTCTTCAGCCGACTTGATCTCCGCGGTTGGTTCGTCGACTGCAGGGATTGCTACCTTACCACCGGCTTCAACGACGTAATGGACAAATTTCATGGCGTGCATACGTTCTTCATCAGCTTGACGATAGAAAAAACCGGCAAGTTCGGGCAGTGCCTCTGAATCGAAATAGGCAGCGATATTGACGTACTGATTGGAAGCGCCAAGCTCACGCCCAACTTGTTCGTTCATGGCTAGTGCAAGTTGCTCACTAATAAGCATTTCTAGTTCTTCTCCTTATCTGTCTATCTGTTGCGGATCTTCCAAAGTCGCGCAAAGTTCATATTCAATCATACCAGACAACAACACAGAAATGATCCTATTCTCGGCATCAAGATAGATGAATTAAATATATTAATGAGAAAACTGCACACATCGAGTGATAAGGATGTTTCATGGGGTTTAGCTGTACAACATAAGAAACCAACAAAAAAGAAAACCGCGCCTGGTTTGTCCTAGTGACCCTGCGCGGCTTTTTGAGGAGAATGTCAATTTATACATAATAATACTCGGCCGATTAAGCGCTTCCTGAGATTTAGTTAAGAGTTTGGTTAATGCAAAAAACATGGATCTTCGAAGCTAAATTCAAGTCATATGAGACTGGAGAATAGAGAATAGAGATTAGAGATTAGGCGCTTTGGCTTCGCCAAAGCGTAAGAGACTAGAGACTACTTCTTGACTTTTTAACTTTTCAACTTTTTGACTGATTAACTGATTCGCTGATCCCTGATCCCGGTCTCCTGATTTTGCACTCACCGATCCATTCCCCTGTATGATAGAATCCATGACGATTCCCATCCACTCTGCATTAAGTTGCTACACAACATGGGACACTCTCACAGATGGGGATTAACATCCATTCGTGAACCCAAAAATAAAAGGAAAGAACTGATGAGAAATATCATTCTGGTCACCGCGATCCTCATATTGCTGCTCTTCCAATCCTCCTGCAGCAGCCTTGAATCCGAACCTGTCTCGTTAAAGGTTGCGGTTCTACCTGTACTAGACACATTACCAATGCACGTTGCCCTAGAACAAGGTTACTTCACGGAGGAGGGCGTGGATGTAGAATTAGTTCCCGTTTTCTCGGCACCAGAACGTGATCAATTGATGCAGGCTGGCCAGATCGACGGCATGCTGAACGAGGTCGTATCCACCCTGTTCTACAATGAGGTTGATACGGAGATTGTCATTGTTCGGTTTGCAAGGGTAGCGACAGAGACGTACCCACTTTTCCGCATCCTCGCCTCTGCTGAAAGCGGTGTCACTCAAGTTGAAGGACTCGTCGGAGTACCAATCGGGATCTCCGAGGGAACAGTGATCGAATACACTACCGACCGGATTTTGACACACGCCGGTTTATCCCAAGACCAAATTGTGAAAATTGCAGTTCCGAAGATCCCCGACCGCTTCGCACTTCTCCAATCAGGAGAATTAGACGCCGCTAATTTGCCAGACCCTCTCGCTTCACTGGCGATACAGGGCGGAGCACAACTTGTTATCGACGACACAACGTATCCTGAAGTAAGCCACAGTGTGATCTCTTTCAGCGCAATTGTCGTTGAAGAGCATCCTGAAGCTATTGAGGCTTTTCTGAGAGCCATCGAGCGGGCTGTTGATGACATCAACGCAAATAAGGAGAAGTGGAGCGGTTTACTAACGGATCTCGAATTGGTCCCACCACCACTACTTGAGAGCTATGTCATTCCTGACTTCCCTCCTGCATCGGTTCCGAACCAGTCGCAATTTGAAGACGCGCTAGATTGGGCAAAGGAAAAGGAGCTCATTGAGGGTGATATCCCATATAGCGGTTCCGTCGATGCTTCTTTCCTTCCTGAGAGGTAGAGTCTTCTGATGCGTGTGCAGCTGCATTAATCATTATGTCACTCACAGGTGGAGATCTTGCCATTGATAGAACTCAGGAAATTGACTTTCGAATATTCGGATGGAACAAGGATTTTTGAGAACATCGACTGGTCCGTCCAAGCCGGAGAAGCCTGGTCGGTATTAGGTCCTTCGGGCTGTGGCAAAACCACCCTTCTCTACCTCCTCGCGGGCCTGAGAATGCCAACTGAGGGTTCCATCTTGATTGCCGGTGAGGAGTTGGAACGACCACGACCTCAAACTGGTTTAATCCTTCAAGATTACGGACTTCTTCCTTGGGCGACGATTCGGGAAAACGCTATGCTCGGATTGAGAATGCGGGGTTTCTACGGTCCGGATGGTAAGCATGCGCCAGAAGATGAAGTTGTGCAAGACTCTGAATACCATGTAGATTCTTGGCTTGAGCGCATGGGGCTCTCTTCTGTTGCAGATCAGTATCCCGGACAGGTATCCGGTGGACAACGTCAGCGGACCGCCATCGCGCGCACCCTTTCACTAAACCCCGATCTCCTCCTGATGGATGAGCCCTTCGCATCGGTGGATGCTCCCACCCGTGAGACTTTGCAAGATCTCATCCTTGAGCTTCGAGCTGAACGAGATCTGACGACCATTGTTGTCACACACGCCATTGAAGAAGCTGCATTGCTCGGGAAGAAGATCCTCCTCCTTGGCTCAATTCCCAATCGGGACGTTCGTATCTTTTCCAACCCTCAAGCTGGACAAGGTTCTTTTCGTGCATCATCGGAATACAACAAGGTTTGTAGTCAATTACGCAATAATCTGGAGCAGGTTCCATGAAACGCAGCGAGGTGCTGCTAGCCGGCCTTATTCTGATACTTCTATGGACCCTATTATCAGTCATTTTGCAAGATCCCATCTTGCCTAATCCGCTCTCTGTTTTGGAAGAATTCATCATTGAGATCCGCGGCGACCTTGGAGGCCATTTCCTGACCAGTTTATGGCGTGTATTAGCATCGATGGCCCTGGCCATCGTTATTGCAGTTCCACTGGGGTTAATCCTGGGTCAGTCTGACCGACTTAACCGACTTTTTTCCCCAATGATCTACCTGCTCTATCCAATCCCAAAGGTCGTTTTCCTTCCCATCATCCTCCTGCTGCTTGGAATCGGCGACCTTCCAAAAATCGCAATTATCTTCTTGATTCTATTCTTCCAAATCCTTGTCCTCGTAAGAGATCAAGCTTTGAGCATCAGACCAGAACTTCTTAATTCTGTCCGCAGCCTCGGCGCAGGAAGGCGAGGTCTCTTCCGCTTTGTATACCTGCCAGCCAGCTTGCCAGCAATCTTGACCGCTCTCCGCCAATCCATCGGCACAGCTGTCGCAGTACTTTACATCGCTGAGCTTTTTGCTACACGCTATGGTCTAGGGTATTACATCTATCTTCAAGGAAGTACGCTCTTCGATTATCCCAAGATGTACGCAGGGGTTATTGCAATGAGCATACTTGGACTTAGCCTATACTTCTTCACAGACTGGCTTCACCACCATCTGTGTCGCTGGCAGTTTGTGAATTGAAGGATGAAACTCCAAACCGCACTCATCATCATCCCACCGCCCGAGGTTCAGATTTTTACCTCACCGCTACGCGAGAAGTACGATCCAGAGGGCTTTGCCACTGGACCAGCCCACATAACTTTGATTTATCCATTCGTTGAAGAACCGCGAATCGAAGAGGCTCGGGTGAAATTGACTTCACTCTGTAGTGAGGTGGAACCATTCACCATTACCTTAGATCGATATGGACGATTTCCTGAAGCTTATTTCTTGGCACCCTTAGATCCAAGGCCCATAATTTCTTTACACCGTCTGATATTCGATGCATTCCCTGATTATCCACCGTATGAAGGCGAATTTGGCGACGAACTCATTCCACACCTAACACTTGCTACATTCAATGATTCCACCACTGCCGAGCTTATCAAACTTCCCCCAACACCTACCTTTACATTCACTGTGGATCGCATCCATATGCATCTCGGACCTGCGGAGGGGCACGTATCATGGATTCCAGTGGATGTTTTCCACTTAGGAGCCAAAGCGTGACTCAACCCAATAGTCCTGAGCGCGGGACTTATGTCCGAAACATGTTCGGACGTATCGCTCGACGCTATGATTTACTTAACCGCGTGATGACCTTCGGCCAGGACCGCAGCTGGAGGAGACATTCTATCGATCTTCTATCACCACCTGAAGCTGCAAAGATCCTCGACCTCGGGTCAGGAACAGGTGATATGTCCATCGAGATCAGAAAACAGTTCCCAGAATCTATGGTCGTAGCAGTAGACTTTACGCCCGAAATGATGTCATATGGTCGCAAGAGGAATGGCGGTGAGACAATACTCTGGGTTGTGGCAGACGTCCACAATCTCCCATTTTCTCCAGAAAGTTTTCATGGCGTCACCTCCGGATTCCTAATGCGAAACGTCCCTGACGTTAATCCTGTTCTTGGGGAACAAAACCGTGTTCTCAAGAGTGGCGGACAATGCATTTGCCTCGACACCACTCCACCTCGCCGTAGTCTGTTATCACCCATCTTGGACTTCCATCTCAACAGCGTTATACCGAGGATGGGCAGCTTACTTGCTGGTGATATGGAGGCGTATCAGTATTTGCCATCAACGACTGAGGGTTTTCTACCTGCCGAGATCCTTGCTCAGCGCATGGTATCTGCTGGATTCACGAAAGTGCGGTTCACTCGCCTCATGCTGGGCACAATCGCGATACATTGGGGATGTAAAGCGTAACAGACAAACTATGACGTAGTAGACTACACTGAACACTCACCTAAAGACTTCTGATATCCATCACTTCAAGCGTCTGAGAGACTTTAAGACTAACCTTGATCAACAAAAAACTGTCTGTGGGAAATGGGTCGCTGGACATCGCTCGCCCATTCTGGTAGGATTTCCTGTATTAGGCTGCATGGAAGTATGAATTGTAAGTCGGATCGCCAGAGCTGGAAGGCATTCCCACCTAGACATTTCTGGTGAAGAACATCCTCGATGGTGGATCCTGCTGCAAGATTACGTTGCCGGCACCTAAGAGCCCACATCTATCGAGGAGAAAAAATCATGTCGGAACGTCTTACCGGTACAGTCAAATGGTTCAACGGGGCCAAAGGATATGGCTTCATTGAACAAGAGGACGGCCCGGACATCTTCGTTCACTACACTGCGATCCGAGGGGAGGGCTTCCGCAATCTGGAAGAAGGACAGCAGGTGGAATTTGTCATCATTGAAGGTCCGAAGGGTCTCCAGGCTGACGAAGTAGAAATCATTTAATCGCGCATACAAATCAGAGAAATGTCCCAGGCCTACTGGGGCATTTTCATTTCTCTCTGTTCTCCCATACACTCTTACTTCATCTCAAGAGATTAAACTGATGTACACTTTAATTCGCGACCCTTTGCCGATTTCGACGTATTATTAAGTGAGGGGGCATCAAGTCTATTAAACATTGAGAGGAGAATGCACAATGCCAGAGAACTATCAGCGCCTATATCGCTCCAGAACTGATCGAATGATCGGTGGAGTATGCGGAGGCTTGGGGGAGTACTTCACCATCGATCCAACCATATGGAGGATCCTCTTTATTCTCCTTACCGTGGCCGGTCTCTCGGGTGTTTTGGTCTACCTCATCATGCTCATCGTCGTGCCCATCGAGCCATTGGATGAGGAAGCTCCACCCGAGGAAGTGGCACCTGAATAGATTGGTGAAAGTTATCCTGAGGGCTTCAAAGTAAATTAGTGGTTGATCAATTCCAGGGAGTATCTCACACTTTCTTTGTTCTAAGGATGTGAGACTTTCTGCTGATCGTCCCCTAAAAACTGAATATCGAATACAAGCCACCACCTCTCATGTCATTCTGAGGGAGCCGTTGGCGACCGAAGAATCTCGTCTTCCATTAGGACTGCGCCTCCTATACCAAAAACGAGATTCTTTGCTTCTTCTCAGCACGACATCAGCGAGTGAGTGCCATCCAAACAGAATCTCACTTACATTCAAGAAATACCCAATACAATCCCCGCTGAAAATAGAAAACCATAGAGAAGCACCAGCTGTCCAGTCCCTGCCAGTGCTCGGTTCAGGGGTTCTCCTTCGGTAATCGCAATCCATCGGACGAGAAATACTGCCAATGGTACACTGAGGAGCGGAATAAGGGCCCAGGCATTCACCCACCCTTTAAGGATGACAACCAATGGAACTGTATACGCGATGACCAGCATAGCGACATACTCGATCAGCCCGGCATTCTTTCCCCAGACCACTGGTAGCGTCCTACGACCAGCACGGCGGTCGCTATCAATGTCGCGAATATTGTTCACGATAAGCAAAGCAGTAATGGTAGCACCCACTCCTAGAGCGGCCCACCAAGCGAGTCCAGGTACCTCACCCATCTGCACATAAACAGTCCCGGCTACCCCGACGAAACCAAAAAAGACCATCGCAAAGAGATCACCAAGCCCTAAACGTGTCAATGGAAAAGGTCCGCTCGAGTATGCTAATCCTGCCAAGATGCATGCCAATCCAATGATGACTACAGGCCAACCCCCAACCCAAGCCAAGATCAGACCTGCAACTGCTGCTGCAGTAAAAGTCACAACCACGCCTGTTTTGACCTGCCGCGGTGTTAGAAGTCCCATCTGAGTCACGCGCATTGGACCAAGCCGGTCACCGGTGTCGGTTCCCTGCTCGAAATCAACAACATCATTATAGAAATTGGTGCCCACCTGGATCATGATTGCCACGAAGAGGGCCAACAGACCTATTCCTAGGTGGAACTCGTCGTATGCGATAGCTACAGCGCTTCCCACCATTACAGGTGCTACAGCTGCTGTCAAGGTCTTCGGCCTGCTTGCAAGTAACCAAGCCTGCACACTGCTTATCTCTGTGTTGTGGGATGTCTTGCCCCCACCCACATTTGATCCTTGATCCATGTTGCCGAATGCCAATTTCAGCCTCACGCTTGGTACAGAAGAATTCTTTTACGGATGCTAATCATATCACCAATGTAGAAAGCTCCCTATCCAACTTGATCGCCTGTGTTACAATCGGCGCCAGCCTTCTAACTCCGCCTCTCATCGCACATTGCATGGATCGAGCAAGAGGATTTTCCTCAGATTGGATCAGGGATGGAGCACAAACCCTGGAAAACGCTCAATAGCACTATTGTATTTGAACAGCAACCCTGGCTTCGAATCTTGGCAGAAGATGTCCAACTTCCGGACGGTCGTATCGTCAAGGATTATCTCCGGTTGATCACTCCGGACTTCGTCGCTATCGTCCCTATCAATCCCAATGGAGAGATCGGTCTAATCCGATGCTATAAGAATGGTCCACAGCGGGTTGATATACAGCCACCTTCTGGTTACATTGAAGAAGGAGAGGAGCCCCGTGAGGCGGCAATCCGAGAACTACTCGAAGAAACAGGATGTGTAGCAGAAAACTGGCATTCGTTAGGCAGTTATGTGCTAGCTGGTAACCGTGGTGGCGGCCTAGGCCACATTCTCCTTGCAACTGGCTGCGAGCAGGTTGCTGAACCTAATCCTGATGACCTGGAAGAACAAGAAGTCCTATGGCTGCAAAAGAGAGAAGTGAATGAAAAATTAAAGAAGGGCGCATTCGCCCAGATCAGCACAGTTGCTGCATTGAGCCTCGCACTCGCTCACCTGGAAGCCGAGGATGCCACAAGTCAGGATATGGAACCATGACTGAGGAAAAACTCGAGAAGGCAGCTCTTAGAGGCGAGCCCTCTTACATTTGGCGTGCTGGGCAAGAACGGCGGTTGCGAATGATCCTTGATGCCGCAGGGAGTAGAACGCAAGGTCGCGTATTGGATGTAGGATGTGGTGTCGGTATGTATCTAAAGAATCTTGCCAAACACGTCGAGCTCCCATTTGGCACAGAGTACGATTTTGAAAGGGCCAAGGTTTCCTTTGAGCGCGGCTTGAGCATTACGTGCGCTGCAGGTGAGGACCTCCCATTTCCTTCAGGCTACTTTGATCTTGTTCTTTCTCATGAAGTTTTGGAGCATGTTGAGGACGATCGCACCTCCGTTGAGGAAATCGTCCGAGTTTTACGTCCCCCAACTGTCGCAGGAAATGAAGGAGGCAGGTTAATCCTTTTCGTGCCGAACCGCGGTTATCCTTTCGAAACCCATGGCATCTACTGGCGAGGATCATACCGATTCGGCAACAAGCCTTTTGTGAATTACCTTCCACGACGCATCCGCGACCAACTCGCACCGCATGTGCGGGCATACAGTGCAAATGATATTGAGTTCCTTTTCGAAGGTCTTCCTACACAAGTCATTCAGCGCACAACCATTTACGGCGCCTACGACAACCTCGTCGCACGCTGGCCAAGCTTCGGTCGTATTTTGAGAACAACTTTACAAAGCCTCGAGCGTACCCCTCTACGAGTATTCGGTCTATCGCACTTTTGGGTCATTGAACGCACCTAATCAGCAAAATGTTGACCAACATCTGACTTGCACTGACCAACTCTACACAAACGACGGTGATTAAAACGTAGTTGTACGGGCGAAGCATTCACCTTATGTCTTTATGAAATTTCAACGATTTCACCAAGGGTGAATGCTTCGCCCCTACGTCGTACAATAGTTCCTATTATGAATTGTAGGGGTGGATCGCGAGCCGCCCCTACGTATCTCACCTATACCAGACGGATTCATGTGGAGTGCAAAGCCTTGGCTTCACGCCAGAAGCGCAGCTTCTGGGCATTTGGATTGAGCGATCATGATTCTTGATGTTTCTGGCCCAATGCCTCCGGCTTTGCCGGTGCCCAACGGCAAGCCGTTGGACTCCATTCATTTTGGAATGTAAGAAATCCAACTTACCCTATTGAGCGTTTAACTTTCCAACCTCCTGCACATCCACAGGAACTCCATCAATTTCATCTGGAATCACATCTTGTGGATCCAGAAGCGCATTGGGAACTTTCCGCTCAACCATCACAACTAAGACGACCTCACTCGCAAACTCACCCCCATGTTGTTTCAAACCCACTCCGACACCGACAACATTCGCCTTCTTTAAGAGATCTGTTTCATGGGCATTTTTCACGGCACGCACTTGCTCATAAGTCAAATCGTCCTCATGACCGCTTTCGTTCATATCGATACCTTCAGTTGATCCAACACTACTTGGATGGGATTATGGACCGTCGCCTGATTCGAACCAGCGAAGAGCAAACCCACTGCCAGTAACGCGTCTTCAGCCACGAGCAGTGAACCCGAGTCACCCGGGGATGACATGGCTGAAGTGACAATCTGGTCCTCAAACCGCGCAGTCCGATCCCCGTAGCGGACATCTACCGTTGAGTCGAGGATGGTAATTTGGCCGAGCGTGTAACCCGTTGTCCTTCCGGATTTTCGCACTCGCATTCCCAAACTCGCGGGAGTAGTTCCGCCTACGACACCAATATCTAGGATTTCATCGAGGAATTCCACACCCTCCAGAGGCCTTGCAACAGCCGCATCCACTTGATTCGTTGCAGTTTGATTCACCCTCATCGCATTCAGCCTGTGCTGAGATCCTATTAGTTCTGTCACTTTATTAACAATCGATGCAAATCTCACAGCGATACTGCACGTCGGCGGTTCCTCGGAGAAAACAACAGGGACAAAACGCTCCAAACGAGCAACGATGTCCTCATCCACATTCCCGTGATCGGCTGGACCAGGTTGAAGTACGGGATCCCCTTCAGAGGAATGATTGCTATTTGCGAGTACGTGATTGTTGGACAACACCAACCGCTCGCCGGTTATTCGATCGCGCACCATGCAGCTCAACGTCCCTGCTGTCACCTGGTAATGAGCTATGCTGACTCCACCCGGAACAGGCCGCCAGCGTTCTTTGCGGGAATTGTGAACCCGCAGTTCGCCTACTTCAACCACATCCGTTTGAACACCATCCAAAGATTTCGGTACTCGATCAGAGGCTGGCAAAGCTGCAAGTGGTAGCTTTTGCCTCACCATGACGGCAATGCCCAGTTGATCCGACCATTCTCCGCGCCGCATTTTATAAGAAACACCGAGACCAACAACATTCGGCATCTTTAGGATGTCTGTTGTATGAACGCCTTTTACATACTTTGCTTCAGCATAGTGGGTCATGTTTTTCCCCTCCAGCAGTATCAATTTCGCCCAGGTAGAGTATAGCCCAGAAAGAAAGAATTCTAATAAAAGACCGGTGACACATCGTCACCGGTTTATGAAATAGGAACCATCTTGACCAATAGAGCCTGGAAATTTGCGTTTATCCAGCCATCAGATGAATTAGGACACTTGTCGTGACTTAAATCCTGTACTCATTACTCTATAATCTGCACCATTAATAACTAATGGCAACTATTTACGTTCTTCGATAGGGACCCATTTACGATCTAGCTCACCGATGTAGGCTACTCGAGGACGTATCAGACGAGCCTCCTCTATCTGCTCCAAAACGTTTGCAGCCCAACCACCAGTGCGCGCTATAGCAAAAGTGGGCGTGAACAACTCTGTTTCCAAACCCACGCCATGAAGCACCAATGCCGTGTAGAATTCAACATTGGTTTGCAGATTCCGTCCGGGCTTCAATTCCTCCAAAGATTGTAAGACCACGTCTTCAACAACACGTGCATTCTCGTAGAGCTTGGTATCCCCAGTGCCAGTAAAAAGCTTATCTGCAGCTTCCCCGAGCACATCCGCCCGCGGGTCGCGCACCTGATAGACTCTATGACCGAACCCCATGATGCGCCCACCTGAGGAGACGACTTCCGTCACATAATCATCCGCTTCAGCCTCAATACTCCTCCCAGAATCCTTTGCACGAGCCTGGATTTCAAAAACCATATCGAGTGCTGGGCCTGGCGCACCACCGTGTAATGGCCCCTTCAGCGCACCGATAGCTCCCACGACAGCGGAATACATATCGGATTGGGTGCTGATGATAACCCGTGATGTGAATGTAGATGCGTTCATCCCGTGATCGACGACGGTGTTCAAATAGGTTTCCAATCCGCGAACGGCATCTGGATGAGGTACTTTACCGGAAAGCATATAGAGATAATTCGCCGAGTGATCCAACGAGGCATCTGGCTCAATGGGAGCCTGTCCTTGAAGCAAACGCCAGTAATTAGCTACGATGGTTGGCGATGCTGCCGTTATGGATACGGCCCTGCGTTGGTTCGCCTCCACCGAGTTATCAACTGGATCCTCATCCTCTAAGCTGAGCGCATCTACGCCAACACGAAGCGCGTCCATCGTCGGCACCTTCCGCTCAGCAGCAGATCTTAATAATGAAAGAATCTCTGGTGAGAGGTTACGTTTAGGTGTCATCAAGCTCTTCAACACATCCAATTCGGCAGTTGTCGGCAACCGGTCATTCCATAGCAAGAATAGGACTTCCTCGAAAGTCGCGTTTGGCGCCAACTCTTCCAGCGGAAAGCCTGCAATAATCAATTCGCCAGCTTCGCCGTCCACTCTGCTCAGTCTGGTTTCTGTGATCACAATTCCAGCTAATCCACGCGCTATCTCCGTCATATGAGGCCTCCGATAAGTCTATTCTCCCCCATGTTTAAGCCACTCTTCATAATTGAGTAGAATGTAGTTTTATTCCTGGAATAGGTTCCAATCGGTTCGACCTACCCAATTACAAACACTGTTACATCGTTAGATAGGGAGCTAAATACATTCACCGGCATGCATTGATCAATGTCGACCACGGATAGCACCTTCACAAACTGCGTTCCATCACAAGTCCGACGAAGGTGGTAATTCATTTGCTTCGGGGCGAATATGTAAGCTCCATTACCTTAGACGAGCTCGATAGTGGATGATCTTACTTCCTCAACACATCAATTTTTTTAGGATCTCCCATAACGCCACACAAAACACAACACCTGACCTGAATCCTCCATTACTCAAATGTGGATGGCATGCCCTTCGGCGACATGGGCTGCTTCCATCAACACTTCACTGAGAGTCGGATGTGCATGAACATTGCGTGCGATCTCGTGAGTTGTAAGTTCCATCATCCGGGCGATGGTTAACTCGGGGAGAAGCTCTGTCACCTCAGGTCCTATCATGTGCGCACCGAGGATCTCACCATACTTAGCATCGGTGACGATCTTTACCCAGCCTGTATAATCGCCGAGCCCCAACGCTTTACCATTAGCCTGGAATGGGAAGCTGCCGATTTTAACCTCAAAACCCCTCTCCTTCGCCTGTTCCTCTGTCAAACCGAATGAGGCAACTTGAGGCTGACAGTATATGGCTCTGGGCATCATCTCATAATTGAGGGTTACTGTCTCAACGATTGCAATGTTCTCAGCGCATATGATGCCCATCGCTGACGCGACATGTGCTAACATGAGCTTACCGGTCACATCCCCAATCGCCCAAACACCGGGCACATTGGTGGCCATACGGTCATCCACAATCACAAAACCGCGCTCATCAACCTGGACGCCTGCCTTCTCAACATCCAATCCTTCAGTGTTTGGTTTGAATCCAATCGCCAACAACGCCTGCTCTGCTTCGATGATCTCATTCTCCTCACCACTGGAGACCTGTATTTCAACCTTATCCATGCCTCGCTCGATATTCTCAACCTTTGTACCAGTAAGGATTCGAACCTTACTTTTGGTGAAGGCTTTTTCCAGTTCTTTGCTGACAGCTTCATCCTCTGTCGGAGCGATTCGTGGCAACATTTCCACCAAAGTTACTTCGACGCCATAAGCGTTCCATATGGTGGCAAATTCCAAGCCAATGGCCCCTGCTCCGACAATGACAACGGAACCGGGAAGCTTCTCCTGGAGAATAGCCTCGCGGTAGGTAAGGACCTGTTCGCCATCCACCTCAACACCTGGAATTATCATCGTCCTCGCACCCGTTGCGATTACGATATCCTTTGCATTAAGATCCGTGGTGCTCCCATCCTCTCCCTTCACCGAAAGAGATTGGGGACTAGTGAACTGCCCTTCACCCATGTGAACGTCAATCTCATTCTTCCTCATTAAGAACTCAACGCCCTTAACGAGCCTCCCCGAGACTCGCCGACTTCGCTTCACAGCAGCTCCATAATCAAGTTCCAAATCCTTAAATTTGAAACCAAACTCCTTGCCCCGCTCACGCAATGTATGGGCGACGTCGGCGTTCTTCAGAAGTGCTTTTGACGGGATACAACCAATGTTCAAGCAGACTCCTCCGAGCCACTCGCGATCAACAACGGCAACCTTCTTCCCCAACTGAGCCGCGCGAATTGCGCAGACATAACCGCCCGGTCCGGCGCCTATGACAACTACATCGTATTCAGGCATGGTGTATTCCTCCAGAGTTTATGCTCGGATTCGATTCTGGCCTGTCTCCTTTATTCATCAATACTTAGCAAGGGATTTCTCACTACAGAGATAAAGAGATCGGCTTTCTGATCCTATTCTTTCCAATGCTCAAGCCGGGAGACTACGACCCCCAAAAACTCATCCGCGACTGCACCGTCCAGTATACGGTGGTCAAAAGTCATCGTCAAATACACCATTGGACGGATTGCTAAAGCGTCACTTTTCACGCCGGAGGCATCTTCCAACTCCACAACTACGACCCGCTTCTGAACGGCGCCAACACCTAAAATCGCCGCCTGTGGTTGGTTGATAATGGGCGTCGCAAAGAGCGAACCGAATACACCGTGGTTGGTGATCGTGAATGTCCCTTCTTGCACGTCATCGGGATCGAGCTTGTGGTTCCGCGCCCTTTCGGAAAGGTCGCTAACACTCCTGGCGATTCCAAGAAGAGACATTTGATCCGCCCCCTTGATCACAGGAACAATGAGGCCTCGCTCGCCAAGTGACACCGCAACCCCGATATTGACTCGCTGATGCACGTGAATGCCATCATCCTTCCAGGATGAATTGACAATGGGCCAAGCTTTCAAGCCCGAGGCAACTGCCGAAACGAGATACGCAGTATATGTCAGGTTTACTCCGTCCCTGGCAAATGCCTCTTTGTTCGATTGGCGATGGGCAACGACCTGGCTTAGATCTGCCTCCATTACCGTAGAAACATGGGGGCTGGTTCGCCTGGATTGGACCATGTGGTCGGCTATCGATCTACGCACAATGTCAACTGGAAGCACTGTCCCCGGAATTGGACCTGATACCTCAGGCTCCTTCTTCTCACCAAAGACTTCTTCTGTCGGGCGAAAGAGTTCACCTGTGGCAGGCTCCGCCCATGGCGCTTCAGCCAAGGTCGTCCTGGATGCTTCGATGTAGGCCACTATGTCCTTCTTGGTGATCCTGCCTCTCCTACCAGTGCCCTTCACCCTATTGAGATCGACGTTATGCTCAGAAGCCATACGAGCCACAACCGGCGAGATAAAACCTATGGATCTAGTATCCCCTTCAGCAACCTGTGGAGACTTCCTTTCCACAACCACCGAACCCACCTCTACCTCAGGCTCTATGCTTGTTGCGTCTGGCACTTCATCACCTGGAGCCCCCAGGAATGCTAACAATGTTCCTGCACGTACAGTCTGGCCTTCTTCCACGTATACCTTCAGTACAGTTCCACTTGCTGGCGAAGGTACTTCGGTGTCCACCTTGTCGGTGTTCACCTCAAGCAAAGGCTCAAACTCCTCAATGCTCTCACCCTCACCCTTCAACCATTTGGTGACGGTGCCTTCTACAACGGATTCGCCCAGTTGGGGCATGATTACTTCTGTCGGCATATGACGCTCCATTCATGCATTTAAAATCCTGCTAACTCGCGTATCGCCGCAAGGATCTTCGCCGCATCCAGCATAAACCAATCCTGCAGCGGATGGCTATATGGAACCGCAGGGACATCAGGACCCGCTAATCTGCGGATGGGTGCATCGAGGTAAGTAAATGCCTCCTCTGCCAGAATGGCTGCGATTTCTGCACCATACCCGCCGGTGAGATTGTCCTCATGGACGATCAATGCTTTTCCGGTCTTCTTTACGGAGGAAAGGATCTTTTCTTTATCAATGGGAACCAGGGTTTTCAGGTCGATCACTTCCACTGCGATCCCTTCGGCAGCTGCAGCTTCAGCTGCCTGTAAACTATAGTAGTGCATCATGCCGTAAGCATACAGGCTTAGATCCGATCCTTCTCTTGTGATCTCAGCTTTACCAATAGGAACCAACAAATCATCCTCATCCGGAATTTCTCCTTTGATAAGCCTGTAACCTTTCTTAGGCTCGAAGTACAGGACCGGATTGGGATCACGCACTGCCGATTTCAGTAAGCCTTTTGCATCCTTCGGACTGGATGGGATAACAACCTTCAGCCCTGGAACGTGTGTGAAAAATGCTTCCACAGATTGGGAGTGGTAGAGACCTCCGCTGATTCCGCCCCCATAGGGTGCGCGGATCACCATCGGCACAGTCCACTCACCTCCAGACCGGTAGCACATCTTCGCCGCTTCATTGACGATCTGATTGAATGCTGGATGGATGAAATCAGCAAATTGAATCTCGCAAATGGGCTTCATACCGTATAAGGCCGCTCCAATCCCTATACCGACGATGGACAACTCAGCCAATGGAGAATCGATCACCCTTTCTGCACCATACTTCTCATACAATCCCTGCGTGGCGCGAAAAACGCCCCCACGCGGTCCTACATCCTCACCGACGATAAATACATCATCGTCCCGGGCAAGCTCCTCATCCATCGCCTGTCGAATACCTTCAATCAATGGTGTATCAGACATTACGCACATCCTCCGCATAAACCGGGAAGGCGGCATCAATAATGTCTGGATAAGGTTGACTCTCGGCGAATTGGACGGCGTCCTCTACCTGCTCTTTGGCTTTGAGTTGAAAGGCTTCCTCCTCAGATTCATCGAGGACGCGATTTTGTATGAGAAGGTCCCGGAATGACTGGAGAGGATCACGTTCCTTCATGGCATCGATCTCTTGTCGAGGACGATAAGACCTGTCATCATCATCAGATGAATGGGGCGTCATGCGTAACACCCGAGCTTCTATCAGCGTAGGACCTTCTCTTTGCCGAGCTCGATCCGCAGCTTCCTTTACTCTCTCGTATACCTCAATCACGTTGAGCCCATCAACACTAAAACCCGGTAACCCCAGCCCAGCAGCTTTCTCGGCCGCGTTCGTGACCGCCATCTGCTTGGCTTGATGCACTGAAATCGCATATTCATTGTTTTCAATGAAAAAAATCACCGGAAGTTTATGGATTGCAGCCCAATTCACTCCCTCATACCACTCTCCTTGAGATGTTGAACCTTCTCCGATACACGTCATCACAACCGAGTCATCACCGCGGAGTTTGATCGCCAAACCAATACCTGCAGCATGAGGTGTTTGTGTAGCGACTGGAGATGAATGGCTGACGACGTTAGCACGACGAAGGCTCCAGTGATTCGGCAACTGACGTGCCCCCGAACTGGGCTCCCCCTTCTTGCCCATCAAACTCAACGCATAATCCCTAGGTGACAGACCAAATGCTAGCATCATCGCTAAGTCACGATAATATGGAACCAACCAATCCTGACCGCGACGCAATGCAAATGCTGCGCCCACCTGAGCTGCTTCCTGGCCGATGCCAGAAACGTGGAAAGCGATCTTTCCCTGCCGATGGAGCACCCAAGCTCGTTCATCCAGGCGACGCGCGAGGAGCATTGTCCAGTACATCTCTTTCAACATACTGTCCTCGATATGAACCTGAGTGCTAGGTCCTTTAGCCATTCATCATCCTCCATTGGCGAACTTGTGATCAGAATTCATATTGATCGTTGTTCTGCAATTCCTCAAGGCAATACGATAATGTCAATCCATTGTTCGAACTTGATCTGCTACGATCTCGACGATATCCCTGATCCGGATATCACTTCCTATTACATTTGCAGCATCCTGCATCATGATCATGCAGAAAGGACAACCAACCGCTAGTTCCGCAGCACCTGTGCCTTCCGCTTCACGCAAGCGATTCATACTCACCCTTTCATCTCCATCTTCCTCCTCTTTCCACATTTGCCCACCTCCTGCACCACAACAGAATGAATCGTCCCGGCTTCGAGGCATCTCGAGAATGTTCCATTCGGAGTTCTGCAGAACTGACCGCGGTTCATTGATCACACCATTTTGTCGGCCCAAGTAACATGGGTCATGGTAAGTCACGAATTTCGTTCCCCCGATACTGTCGATACTGAGTCGACCTTCATCGATAAGTTCACGGATTAACTGCGTCGAATGGATCACATCATAATGACCGCCGAATGCTGGATACTCATTCTGAAGCGTGTGCATACAATGTGGACAAGTAGTCACAATCCGTTTCGGCTTGACCTCATTCAAGACTTCAATATTATTCGACGCTAATTCATAGAAAAGATATTCATTCCCAGAGCGACGGGCCGAGTCGCCTGTGCACCTCTCTTGTATTCCTAGAACAGCAAATTCCACACCCGCAGCAGCGAGAATGTTGGCAAATGCACATGCCGTCTTGCGCGCTCCCGGGTCGGTTGAGGGCGCGCAGCCCACCCACCAAAGGATTTCAGGGCTTGGAATATCGGTAATTGTGGGCACATGTAGACCCTGAGCCCACGTTAAACGTTCTTCCGGTGGGACATTCCAGGGATTACCCGTTCGCTCCATCCCACGATAAGCTTGTTGAAGCTGATCCGGGAACACATTTTCCATCAATACCAAATGACGGCGGATTTCCATGATATCCTGCATGGGCTCATTCCCTACAGGACAGATTTGGACGCAAGCACCACATGCGGTGCAAGCCCAAACTGCATCCGGACTGATGGCAAATTCTGTGAGGGTCTGAGAGCTTTCCCGTCCTGAAGCCAACCGACCTCCCTCACGATTGAGGAAATAACGTTGATTGATTTCCATCGCAGCTGGCGAGAGTGTCTTTCCAGTCACATACGCAGGACAGGCATCTTGGCATCGATTGCACATGATGCATGCATATGCGTCCATGATAAATGACCACGAAAGGTGCTCTAAGCGTTCTGCACCGTATTGTTCAATGGTCTGATCTTCAAAATTCAGGGTTTCCAACTCACCCATGGATCGACGCTCAGGTTGAAGAAGATAGTTAATGGGCGCCATGAATATGTGCAGATGTTTGGAGAAAAGAAAATAAGGCATGAATAGCAGGATCCCGCCCAATGACAGCCACCAACCCAAGTGAATTCCGAAATTTATGGCTTCAACGGACATGCCACTCCATAATGTGGAGGTCCAGGAGGCAGCTGGCTGCCACGGATCTGTCCCCTCCAAAGCCAATTGAAAACTCTCTCCAAGAAACCTCGCACCAACGTGTATCAGAATAAAAATTCCAACGATGAGAGAATCTCGTTTGATCCCCCATCTAGCGTGAGGATAAACTAATGTGCCCCCACGTATCTCGAGCGATGAGGGTTGTGCAATGAACCGTCGAACTAGAAGAAGCAACATTCCCAAGAGGATCAAAACACTGAAGATGTCTGTCCCCAAACGGAATAGGTTCCCAATAAGACCTTCCCCCAAGAACGCAAAATCACGAATGTAGCCGCTCAGTAGATCCCCGAGGTTAACTAGGAGGTAGTAAATGAAACCCCAGGCGACCAAGGCGTGAAAGAAACTGGTGAGAAAGCGGGTTCTAAAAACAGGGGCGAGTGATACGACCTCTCGGGTCACATCAACAATTCGTCCGGGGATCAGATACCAATCTGGATGTCCATGCCCCCGTCCAATTGTCTTCACGATTCGTCGGATTTCGATAGTAACGAAAACTAGAATTACCAGAGACGCGACGAGAAACAGTACCTTCTCCGCAGTCGTTAACATAGACTTGGTCCAGCGCGTGGGATAATCTTCCTCACCTTGACTTGGATGATGTTTATCCGATTTCTACTTTTGAAAGTGTACCACAGGGTGATTTCGACCTAGAATCAAAGAGGGCGCCTTGGGCGCCCCTTTATATTTGCTGTATTCCTAATAACAAGCTTAAGCTGCACGAGGTTGACTGATCTCTTCCTCAGAACGTAGGTGGAGTGTATTGGAAGCGAGATAGGTCTGCATATCCTCGCAGGCTTCGTCAAACATCTCAAGTATATCGCTGTCAGGACCCTTATACCGTCTTAAAACTTGTTTTGCACAGGGAGTACAACCGCGCATGGCTCGGTAGGAATCCGTCTCACATTCCATGCAACCATTAAGGCGGATCATTGCCAAAGAGAACGCCAAGCTCTCGGGATGATCCTCAGGTAACCGGGTCACCCGGTCGATGAGTTTTTGCCATTCTTCTCCACGGGAATTACGAATGTGAGAAATAGTCTGCGGCGGAAAGAGCAAGTCATTATCAGCATACATACCGATCTCCAAAAACCAAACAGAATTCCCTGCCGCTTTCCGGGTCTATTTTAGATGCGTGCCCCCTAAAGGTGCACAGTACTTTCGTACTACAGGTGGATTAATGCACAATTAATGGAGTCATTGTTGGAACTTGCAAAATCCATTGACACATAATCCTCCATAAGTGTAATTCGATTGAAGAAATCTGAGCATAAAACAAACGTAAATTAATTCCTTCAGTGTAAATAAGTGAAGAAGTTGATGTGTCAATACGATTTAATGATGTACATGTTGATGAATGATTGAACCTATCTCAATGCAATGGGAGCTCTTTAGCTTGGACCATCATGTATGCTGCCAGTGCCCTGGATAATGCTTCGTTCGGGCAGAAACGCAGTTCTGGCTCCATTTGGCAGGCTGGTATGAGACCCGCACGGTAGGCTGCCTCAGCCCATTTAGTCCCCCACCAATCTGGAGACATATCTGCAAAAAAGCCCTCAGCAGGTGGAGGAGCAAAATCTCTCCCGTGGAGCATTCTGAGGAAAAACACTGCACCTTCAACACGTGTGTGTTGCTGAATTGGACAGAAAATCAATGGGTCGGTACCGCATCCTGATGTGTAGCCATCCTCCCATAACGCTGCAGCCCATTTTGCATACCATTCACCAATTTCTACGTCAGCAAACACCTGGTCAACTGGTTGGATTGGCAGGAATCCAGCGCCATGGATCCCTCGCTCAACGAAAACTGCACTTTCCGCCCGCACCATCGTCGCGTCAGGACAATATCTCGGTGGATCAGCGCTGCAACCTGCTATGTATCCTTCCTCATGTAGAGCGCCAACATACCGATAGGCCCAGTGACTCAGCGGTACATCCTCGAACACCCATGGCGTGTTTACCGGATCTAACGCTTTGTTCTCATATAAGATCACGTTGCTATGTCCCCAACCGATTGAGATGATATCCAAATCTCCATCCTCATCGATATCAACCAGATGAGCACCATCATGATGCTCATCTCCAACATAGACTGTATGGCGATCCCATTCTCCACCAAAACCGTCCAGGTTTTCAAAGACATACAACCCGGCATTCGATGGATCGGAGAGATTGTGTTCACCGACGACAACGTCGATATCTCCATCACTATCCATATCCCTGGCATCAAGGCTCATTGGACCAACTAATTGGGAAATCAGATGTTCACTCCAGACACTTGCCAAGTCTTCGCCCTGCTCATACCAAACTAGCTTTCCTGTTCTGCTGATAGCTTCGAATCCGACAATAGCATCCAATCGACCGTCCCCATTGACGTCGGCCAAGCGATTGCGGTCAGGGGATTCTTGCGCCGGAAAAATCACCAGCTCGCTCCACAAGCCAGAATCATTGCGCAGCCAAATAGTCCCCAACAGAAGATCGAGATCACCATCGCGATCAACATCACCAACACTTAGATCCTCATCCTGCGAAATCGATGTTGCTTGCTCCCATGACCACATCTCGACAATAGGGTTGAGTGGTAATGAGATCATCTGCACGCCGTTCCCGCCTGAATGCCATGAAAGTGCTACCTGTAGTGGAACTCCCCGCTGATATCGTGCGACTGCCACACCCTGGAGGAAATCCCCATTACCAACGGCAATATTGTCCATGATCGTGAAGTGTCCATATCCATCGTTGCGTCCCCAGAGGAATTGAGCATTTGCACTTGCCCCTTTGCCCTGGGTACCCAGCACGTCGGAGTCGCCATCACCATCAAAATCATGGACTGCGGCCATATTGCTAAGTGGTGCGCCGATTTCATGGCGGTACCATTGATCTGTGCTCAAACCCGGATTTTGATACCACCATCCCCCGGTAATGATGTCCCTCCAACCATCGCCATTCAAGTCCGCCGCAGTGATAAAAACCGACTTCCACGGTTTCTTCTCATCGATAACATGACGTTGCCATTGATTCAATGGCCAACCTTCATTATTCAACCAGATATCGATGCGGGGTGTATCCCAGTTGTAAGGCTTGCTGAGGATATCAATATCACCATCATCATCGAGGTCACCCAACTTCGATTCATGATTCCCAAATCCCTCTGTGACGACGCTTGCTGCGAAACTGCCATTTCCGTCACCATAAATAACCCACGTGTACGCATCAGAATTTCCACCGTTGAGGCGCATCTCTGAACAGAAGATATCCTTGTAACCATCACTGTCAATATCAGCGATCTCAAGGCTGTGCCCATGATCGACATCAAATCCCAATGGGTCGTGACCAACCCAACGCTCCCCATCCCATTCATACCATATCAACCTACCCGAACCATCTCCCACGACAAAAACAACCTCGGCCCAGCCACCAGGAATAAGCTGACCAGCAGCCGCTCTGCTGAAATTCTGAGCCCTGTCAATCAAGTGTGGTGTAAAAACGGCACCATCTTCATGCTTATACCACCTTCCCCCACCAACGATGTCCACCAAGCCATCGTCGTCGATATCCGTCTTTGCCAATCCTTCATGATCGGCACTAGCATAGGTGTAAATGGGAACGTAACTCCAAGGTTCGGTGTTCTTATCGAGCGGGATCTCAGCCATGAACAGCGTGTTCGCACCCTGGTTCCAAAAAACCAGTTCAGTAGCTCCATCACCATCGAAATCACCGAAGATTTGATCATGATGCTTCGTCGGTCCCGAATTCTTAATTTCACGGCGGACCCAAGGAATAACTGGGTTGAAATTTGGATAAGGGTTTTCCCACCACCACACTTTATTGCTCGAGGCATCTCCACCAAAGGAAATATCCAAATCTCCATCACCATCTATATCATGGAAATCACCACCAGCTTCGATCGAAAGCTGAGAAGTATCAAGTACGTACTTCTCCCAACCGCTTGTCAAGTTTCGATACCAGTGGACCGAGGGTGCTTTGGTGCGCTCTGCGATCACAAAATCCTCTCGACCGTCAAGGTCGATATCCAGGATTAAGCTTGCAGTCTGTTGTTTTCCTGGGCCAGGTTTAGGTAGATCACCATTCACGGTGGAAAGTTGTTTCCAGCCAGGTCCCTCCTCACTTGAGGGGAGTATTAGGAAACTGCTCGTAATGAAGAATAGAGCCAGTATCGCTGCAGGCTTAAGCATCCGTGACCGTAATTCCACAGTTAACCCCTCTAATTGCAAATGGAAGATGTACTCGCTTACAAAATGATGGACTCAATATCCGGCTGTTATTTGAAACTAATTTCATCCTACAGGGTTGGAGGCGAGCAGGTACAGAGTACTGGAGTACGAATAAAGTCGGTACTTTAGTACTAGAATCCTTGAAGCATATCTGCCTGAACTCTAGAGAGAGATGCCGTTATTCGCAAAGATAGTGTAATACCAGTTGAAGAGTAGATCCCCCCGTCGTTTTGTCAGCCTAATTGGAAAGCCATATTCTCGTTGAATATCAATCGTAGCTATGGAAGGAGACTCATCTATCGGTATAGGTATATGTACCTACTCGATGGAAAGCCCTTTTGCCTTCACCATCATATATGCACCAACAGCACGCGTCAGCGGCTCATCAGGACAGTAGCGTAAGTCAGGCGAAGTGGCGCACGGCTCAGCGATCCCTGCTGCCCATGCCGCCTCGACCCACTTCGCATACCACCACTCCAATCCTACATCGGCGAATACTCCCGTTGGTGCTGGAGGTTGGTAATCCGCGCCATACATCATCCGCAAAAAGAAGACGGCGCCTTCTGCGCGTGCATGAGGTTGCAGCGGGCAGTAAATCAGAGGATTCGTCCCACAGCCCGCGGTGTACCCATCCTCCCATAAGCCGTTAGCCCATTTCGCATACCATTCGCCTAGACTCACATCGTCGAACAACGTCCCATTAGGTTGCTGTGGAAGGTAGCCCGCACCATGAAATCCGCGCTCGACGAAGACTGCGCTCTCCGCTCGGTTCATTGTTTTCTCCGGGCAATACTCGGGTGGATTTGTATTACAGCCTGCAATATAACCTGCACTTGACAGGGCTTCTATGTAATCATACGCCCAATGGCTTTGTGGAACATCGACGAAGGTCGAATTCGGCGATTCAGATAGTGCATCAATGATGCGGAAAGATGAATAAGGAATACTGGACACAGTATACGGATCAATGACACCATTCCACTGGGCTGTGCCTTGATATTCAGCATAAATCTTGGGATGTCCACTGTTATCGATGATGATCATGCCGTAATCTTGCAGCGCTCTGGCGATGATCTTACCGCTTTCGGAAAGTCCCCAGCGATCGAAATCCGCATCAGTGAGTGCAGGGTCTATCTGAAGCCTTGTCCCCTCGGGCATATCGGGGTATCGACCTTTCCCATCGCTCTTGGTAGCTGGGTAGACATACTCGGGCGTGGGATAGTCATAGGCAAAGGCTATGGCGTGCTCAATTTTGCCCAGCTCAATTTCCCATGGACGGATTAAGCCCGCAAGATAGGGGACGCCAGCTCCGCGGCTCACGAAACCCTCTGGTGGAACTCCGTTCCAATTTATGTTGTAGTGGTACCCATTTGTCGCAGACCAACTGCCGTCTCCATTCTCACTGGCTTTCCAAAATCCCCATTCGTCGCCAGTGTCAACATTCACGATGATGATCTGCGAATCACTGCCGGCGGCCGGCGCTGCGCCAACAGGTATGGGAACTTGAACCGATCCATGGCTCTGTCTGGTCAAGTTCGTCCCACTTTCGGTCACATTGGAAAAAGTCCCAGAAAGTTTCACCGTTTTCATTGGTGTATTCGAGTCCACCTCATACAATGGCATGGTGTACTGATTGGGATCGGAACCGAAGAGTCCTTCCAGCATTCCAATGTGTGCTTCGCTATTAGGATTAACGACAGGATTGGGACCAATCAGCGTATTCCATGGACTATCCTCCGAATACGGTCTATGCCTCAAGGATGGTTCGACCGATTGAATTCCGAATTGTTCCATCCCCACTTTGTTTGAATGTGCAATCACCGGAAACACACTAACGACCAGAATAAGAAAGACCAGAGACAATGTTAATGTGATTTTGTAATTCCACTTACCTCGTGTAAGTGTCTTCATCGCATTCCTCTCCCCCCTCAAAATAAGGATGATCGCAATCCACACCGTTCCACTCCGCACATGGCAATGCCCCCCTCTTCTCATTCATGCTATTCCTGACGCCTGTAGAGTCGGAAGGGTACTCTGGTACACGCGTGGCCGGTACGTTGTACCTATCCAAATTAGTCACTCAAATAAGATGCGTTCTAGCATTCGATCGTGGCTAATGATTAGAAAAGCAGACTGTATGGTTGGTGAGTTCACGATGGAAATGACAAGGGGGATCGCAACCTACCGTCCTTTCCCTTGAACCTCTTATGGATCACTCATAAAAAAGGACGACTCTTTATCGTCCTTCCTGAACGTAATATTAGTATTTCTGCTGATCTGTAATTTGGGACTATACTACCGACCTAAAAACTCAAACTCCCCCAGGGGTGTACAAATCCTCATCCACCGGGGTTATCCCCGAGGGATCCCAGACGTACACCCAAGTACCTTCCTCAGCCCAGTCGTAAATCCATCGCGAGTCTGCAGGCGAAAGGTTCACACAACCGTGTGACTGTTGGTATCCATAGTTGTTATGCCAGTAAGTACCATGCAGAGCACGAGCTTCATCGAAGTATAGAACGTAGGGGACATCCTCGAGGTAATAAAAATCCGATCGGTCAGCCTCAAAGGCACCCTGCATTGTTGTGGTTTCAACTTTCTTATAAACTTGGAACAGTCCAGGCCTTGTCCACCATCCTTGAAGCCCGCTGGAGACCATGGTTGCGAAGACAAGTTCTCCATTTTCATATACAGCCAACGTTTGTTCATAGAGGTTGATCGATACCCAACTCTCGACCGTTACACCTTCGGGTTTACCAAGAGACGGATCAACAATGGCAATATTATGCTGCTCAATCCACTCACCGGGTCCAATCATATACCAATCTAGCTCACCGATCTTGACATTGTCGTAGACTTGGACGACTTCGGTTCGTAAATAATTATTGCTGGTCAAAGGCTGACCATACCCAGGAGTAACGGAGGATGTTACATTACGTATGATCCAACCAAATGGATATCGAGGAGTTTCCTCAAAGGCAAGACCGAGAAAATTAGGAAGCGAGATGCGGGATACCCGATCGCCGCGGATATGGATCCCCGGTGCAATCTGATAGATCACATGGTTGCCATCATCGTATCGATCAATCCATGACACGAAAATTGTCCCTCTTCCAAGTGATCGAAGCGCATTTTGTGACTTTATTGCGTCGTCCAAGCTTCCGTAAACATCGACGCCGGAATTGGCAACACGCAAATAATTGTAAGGCAGGTAACCCAACGCAGGATCGTTTACGTCAGCAGGCAGTGGTTTTTCGGGATATATACCCATTCGAGCATATTCTTCCATGTAGCTCGCTGGACCCAGTGAATTACACAGTCCTGGATGGCGTAATTGGAGGCGAGTCGAACACGCGTAGGATGCATCCTCCGGACGGTCTGGCGACTTTAAATCCTCCGATGATGCAGCCGCGCGTTCATGTACCATTAGCCCAAATGCTAACGTCACGAGGATGGTGATCAATCCGCGCTTCAACATTTCCTTTCCCAACTCAACATCCGTAAACTCGGAATCACTCCGAAGGATACAGAAGAACTATACCACTATTCTGCAACGATGCTTACAGACCGGATTATCCATATTGGAAAACAGGCTGAGCGACAAGAAGAAATCGACCCAACCTGGATATCACATAATTAATCTATACATACGGCGAAACCTCCTCCGAGATCCGCGCTTCAAAATCACTAAGGGACATGGCGCCTAAGTCTTCTCCCGATCGAAGGCGAACAGACACAGAACCCGTCTTGGCCTCGCGGTCTCCAACCACGAGCATATACGGAACCTTCTGTATCTGCGCATCCCGGATCTTGGCATTCATGCGCTCACTGCGACCATCAACCTCGACGCGGTAACCGGATTCTTCCAAGATCGCCGCTGCTTCCTTGGCATAACCAAGATGCCTGTCTGCGATAGGAATGAGAACAGCCTGAATTGGTGCCAACCAAACTGGGAATGCGCCTGCGTGATGTTCAATGAGGACACCGAAGAAACGTTCCATGGAACCGAGCAGTGCGCGATGGATCATGAATGGACGGTGCTCCTGGCCATCCTCTCCGATAAAGGTCAAGTCGAAACTCTCTGGCAGGTTGAAGTCGAATTGAATCGTGCTCAACTGCCACTCACGGTCCAGCGCGTCGAGCAATTTAAGGTCGATCTTTGGTCCGTAGAATACGGCCTCGCCTTCGTCAATTTTGTACGGGATCTGAGAGCGTTCAAGTGCCATTCGCAGCGCTTCCGTAGAAGCTTCCCAATCCTCTACCGCTCCGGCAGACTTATCTGGATCGCGTGTCGAAAGGTATGCCTGGAAATCCTCGAAACCAAATGCCCGCAAAATGTCCAGACTAAAGCTGAGTACTTCATCGATCTCCTCCGGCATCTGGTCAGGTCGGCAGAAATGGTGTGCATCATCCTGTGTGAATCCGCGCACCCGCATAAGTCCGTGTAGGACGCCACTTCGTTCATAACGGTAAACCGTGCCCCACTCAGCAAAGCGGATTGGTAGATCCCGGTATGAGCGGGTCTTGCTCTTATAGATTTCCACATGGAATGGGCAATTCATTGGCTTGAGATAATACTTCTGCCCTTCGATCTCGAGGGCAGCATACATATTCTCCTCGTACCATTCGAGATGACCACTCGTCTCCCACAGTTTGGATTTTCCGATGTGAGGCGAGTAAACAAAGTCATAGCCAGCCTTGAGATGCTCCTCGCGGCAGTAGTCCTCAGCTACTTTGCGGATCATCCCACCCTTCGGATGCCACAGAATGAGCCCTGGCCCAACATCCTCGCTTACGCTGTAGAGGTCCAGCTCGCGCCCAAGGCGTCGATGGTCCCGCTTCCGGGCTTCTTCCAGCTTCCAGAGATAGTGCTCAAGTTCGTCCGCTGTCCGCCAGGCGGTTCCGTAGATCCTCTGAAGCATGGGACGACTTTCATCGCCGCGCCAATAGGCACCTGCAACACTAAGGAGCTTAACAGCGTCAGGATTAAGTTCTCCTGTATTCTCAACGTGAGGACCTCGACATAGGTCCGTGAATGTGTCGTGGGCGTAGATGGATATTTCTGGAACCTCATCGACGGGTTCACCATATTCATCATAACCACCCGCCTCCAAGCCCTCAATTAATTCAAGCTTGTATGGCTGGTCTGCGTAGAATTTCTTCGCATCCTCTGCGGAGAGCACTTCCCTTTTAAAAGCGTGTCTACCCACATAAATATCACGCATGCGTTTTTCGATGACTTCCAGATCTTCCGGAGTCAATGACCGGGGAAGGTCGAAATCATAATAAAAGCCATCCGCGATAGGTGGCCCGATCGCGATTTTCGCCTCGCCGGGGAACATCTCCATGACCGCTTGCGCCATGACATGGGCAGCGGAATGCCGGATCCGGTAAAGGTCCGAATCCTCGTATTTCTCTTGTTCCAACTCAGACATTTCACACCTCCTTGATATCGTCACGGCTTCGGTGCAGTCGGTTGAGTGAGGACCTTACATCATCTTTGAGGAGACGCCTACCCCCGAACAACCAACTTATCGTTAAAATCAATAGCCCTCGCCCTTCTGGGGCGAGAGCCGATGCTCGCGCGGTTCCACCCAGATTGACCAATCTCACGGTCCACTCTGACAGCCGTTAACGGGGCTGATCCGTTCCCCATACTAGGCCTTCGTAAGTTAAGCCTTTCCGGTTTACGCTCACGGGGGGTTTTCGCTGGTCCGTCGCTGTTGGGGATTTCCAGTCTATGATCCCCATTCCCTGGCATTCCGGCTTCCGCTACTCGTCCCGGTCTACGCTTTTACAATATTTTCTTGGTTCTCATTATATCGGGTGAAATGGATATGTCAACACTATTTCCTCAGCGTACTATTTCATTCCTCTCTCCATCAATCTATCAATGCTGTCATGGATCTTCCACACATAAGAGGAACTTGACGAGCGAGGACGCTGAAAAGACGCTAAATCGCACGCTCGCCTGACATCTCCCCATTATTCTATTTCTAACCGGGGAACGATTTTCATTTCGGAGACGTTGAATAATGGAGACTGCCAGATCGGAAGATCGCGGATTAAAGGATCAATGGGATACGCTTTTTCTGGAGACAAAGGATTGGAGTCAGGAGATTCCAAAGCATGCTCCCACCACATTTCCAGATGACGCATTGACAGGTAGCAATACCCTCGTCACACAACCCTCACTCGAGATCATCCTGCGATTGATTGACTGGTTTTCCAATAACGAATAGGTCTGCTCAAACCTTGCGAAGGCTTAACCCTTGCGAAGGTTTAAAACCTTCGCAAGGGTTAACGTTACGCAACCTCATCAATCCAGAAAGTACTTCCTCAGCGAATCCTCGATAGCAGAAGACAACTCACTAAAAACAAATTCCTCATACTCTTCTGGCTTTGAAAAATACTGTTTAACGAACTCCTGATCAATTAGGATTCCTTGTCGCTGACCAACCCATTCATGAAAGTTGCTATACGGCCATTCTCCAGGACCTTCAACTAATCCAGCCTTTACTGGATTCAAGTGGATATACCTGCAGAGGTGAATCACATATTTATCGGTATCCACATGTACGCGTCTTGCACGTCCCTCGAAAAGTGTACCTCTTCGACGCTGCTGTTTATTAAAAGCTTGAGTGTAGCTGTTAAAAAGACGCTGCACGAAACGTGAGAGGCTGTAAGTTTCTTCAGAAGATAGTAGGAAATGATAGTGGTTAGGCATCAAGCAATAGGCGATCATTCCCAATGGATAGTCTGTCAGATAGGTTTCGACTCGTCCTAGAAGAAATTCGTAATTTCTTCGCCTCGTAAAAATGGTTTCTCCACCACAACCGCGGTTGTAGACGTGGTAGTAATGTCGTTCCCCCTCCATAGAATCCCCCTTATCTTTACCCTTGCGAAGGTTTAAGCGAACCGCAGGTTCGCCAACCTTCGCAAGGGTTAATTGTTAACGAATCGCCCGTCATATGCGACGGGCGATCCTGTTTCGGTATCTGGTGGGCGGTATAGGATTTGAACCTACGACCTCATGCATGTCAAGCATGCGCTCTAACCAACTGAGCTAACCGCCCTGGGTTTTAGCATTATACAGAGTGAGGGTAGATTTTTCAATGGTTCAGCTACCGCAGGTTGGAATGCAGAAGAATCTCAAGCAATGATTGCGAGTAATAAGTCAAGAAGAGGACAAGTCAATGCACTGCTCTGTTAGGAGGGTGAATCCATTGACTAATTGACATGAATAGGACTGGCAGTCCTGATCCATGCAACATGGAATTGCTGCGGGTAAGGGCCCCCGACCTGCGACTTAATATTAAACGTCTGATTCCGAACCTCTTGACACCCAACAGATCCATCAATTAAAATACATACCGACTGGTCGGTATTTTTAGGGGAGATCATGAACAAGCACCAACTTCGATCCATGGGTACGCGCTCAAGCATTTTGGAAGCTGCCACAGCCAGCTTCGCGCTGCATGGCTACGATAATACGAGCGTCGCGACCCTATGCCAGAATGCCGGTGTCAGTAAAGGCGCCTTTTACCATCATTTCTCGAGTAAACAGGAGGTCTTCCTGGAGTTGCTCAATAATTGGTTAGGGACACTCGACATCCAGCTTACTGACTTTCGTGATGAAGAGGCTAGCGTTCCTGATAGCCTGCTCTCCATGGCTGGCGTGATGAAGATCGTTTTGGAAACTGCTCAAGATCAACTCCCCATTTACCTTGAATTCTTGAACAAAGCAATGCGTGACCCACAAATCTTACGATTAATGGCTGAACCATTTCAGCGGTACCGGGAGTACTTTCAAACCATGATCGAGGAGGGCATTTCTGAAGGGACATTGCAGGAAGTCGATCCCAACGTCACTGCGCGATTGATCATCGCCATTGCGATTGGGCTCCTCCTTCAAGGACTGGTCGACACCGAGGATGTGGACTGGGATTCTGTGACCCGGGAAAGTTTTGAAATCTTATTAAATGGTATTTCAAGGAGATAGCTTAATGAAGGTCTTACTCACAGGTGCATTTGGCAACATTGGTTCTAACACACTAAACACCCTCATTGATCGAGGGCATCAAGTGACTTGTTTCGACGTGAAGACCAAGGCCAACAAGAAAGCCGCCAAAAAACTTCATAGAAAAGCTCGAGTGGTATGGGGTGATTTGCGGAATAAGGAGGATATCAATCAGGCGATGAAAGACCAGGATATTGTGGTCCACCTGGCCTTTGTCATACCCCACTTATCTGTAACAGGAAAGGGAAGCGAGGAGTTCCCCGAATGGGCTCGGGAAATAAATGTCGATGGTACCAGGAATTTGATTGATGTCATGAAAGCTCAATCCAAACCACCGAAGCTCCTCTTTTCTTCATCACTTCATATTTATGGGAAGACTCACGATCAACCGCCACCGCGCACTGTAGATGATCCACCTCAACCCATTGAGCACTACGCATTTCACAAGGTTGAATGCGAGCAGATGGTTCGAGAATCCGGTCTCCAATGGACGATTTTCCGCCTGGCAGCCTCAATGCCTGTTCGCCTTGTGCTTGACCCAGGCATGTTCGAAGTCCCATTGGATAACCGCATCGAGTTCGTTCACAACAAAGATGTAGCCACTGCAATCGCAAATGCCCTCGAGATTAATGAGGTATGGGGAAAAACGTGGCTTATCGGGGGTGGACCTGACTGCCAGTACTACCAACGAGAGATCTACGAGAGCGTTATGGATGCAGTTGGGATTGGCATGCTCCCTGAAGAAGCATTTACAAAAGAACCATTCCCGACGGATTGGCTCGACACCTCGGAAAGCCAGCGTGTGCTTCAGTTCCAAATTCGAACACTGCAGAACTACGTCGAGGATGTAAAAGCTTCTCTTGGTTTCCGCCGCTTCTTCGTGAGGCTCTTTCGCCCATTCATCCGAAGTCTATTGCTATCCCAGTCCCCATATTGGAGGATATCGCAGCGTGAGAGTACTTATGATTTCAAAGGTAAAACAGCGCTGATCACTGGCGCCTCCAGCGGGATAGGAGCAGCAACCGCCGAGAAGCTGGCTGCGGAGGGGATGCATGTCATCTTAACGGCTAGGCAGCATGATCGACTGATGGATATCCTGGACCGCATTCGTTCCAAGGGCGGTGATGGTGAGGTCATCGTCGCAGATCTTACTGACGAGGGTCAAAGAACGCATTTAAATCAATATATCGATTCCAACTTTGATTCTGTCGATGTTTTGATTAACAACGCAGGATTCGCGTGGTATGGCTTTGGAGAGGACATGCCGTGGGAGACGGCAAAATCGATGATCGAAGTCAATATGGCATCCTTACTAAGGCTTACTACGTTCTTCCTCCCAAAGATGAAGTCACGCGATCACGGTCATATCATCAACGTCGGCTCAATCGTGGGTAGTTTGCCAAGCCAGGGCGTTGCTCTGTACAGCGCAACCAAAGCTTTCGTGGATGCGTTGACCACATCCCTTTATCGAGAGCTTCAAGGGACTCGCGTCAATATCAGCGTCGTTCGAGCCGGTGCTGTAGCGACTCCCTTTTTCGACACAGTCTCCAATGCGAAGCACAGCATGGCTATCCCGGTTGAACGATTTACAATCCAACCCGAAGTGGTTGCCAACCGGATCTGGAGCCTCATTAAAAGACCGAAGAGAGTGGTGTATGTCCCCCGGTTCTTACGCGTTGTACCCTGGTTGGAGATATCCTTTGGTTGGCTGATGGATCGCATGGGCCCCCTGCTCCTTCGCTACCAACGGCGTCTTAGTAGAGAGCAATAAAGCTTTGCACATGGCATCAGGACTGGAAACTCTTGAATGAGTGCCAGACCCATAAGTCCCTGACTAGTTGGCATTCTTACAGTTTGTCCATTTTATTTCCGTTTAAAGTGACCGTATAATCAAAGACAATGTCAAGGATCATTTCCTTTCTCTGGAGATAGCTACCACAGAGCAACCAACCACTGCATTTATTTGCGAAAACCAAAGAATGGAGGAAGCACAATGCCGTCCAAAGTTATTCACAGCGATCCTACCAGCGTAAAAGTTAATGGCATCGAGTTGGTATATGACACCTTCGGTGACCCTGATGCAGCTCCTATCGTCCTAGTCCATGGGCTTGGCGCTCAGATGGTTTCATGGGATAGGGATTTCTGTGAAGCTCTAGCCTCACTAGGATATTGGATCATTCGTTTTGACAATCGTGATATCGGGAAATCTTCATGGCTGGATGACTTTGGAGCTCCGAATATCATGGAGATGATTCGAGCTGCAAGTCTAAGTCAATCCATTGAAGCCCCCTACACCCTCTGGGATATGGCGAATGATACGATCGGCTTGATGGACGTTCTGAAGATCGAGAGTGCACACCTCATCGGTGTTTCAATGGGTGGGATGATCGTCCAATCCATGGCCATTAACCACCCAGATCGACTCCGCACCATGACATCGATCATGTCCACAACTGGAAATCCAGATCTTCCTATGCCAAAGGCGGAAGCTATCGAAGTTCTATTCAGACCTGTGCCCACGTCATTGGAGGAATACATTGAGGCTAACTTGGCTACCGATGATGTATTGCGCGGACCACGTTACCCCTGTGACGAAGAACGTCTGAGGGCGAGATCTGAACTCGAATACGATCGTGGGCTCCACCCTCAAGGATTTGGCCGCCAACTCGCTGCGATTCTCGCCTCCGAAAGTCGTAAGGAATTGTTGATGTCCATTACAGTTCCGACCCTCATCATCCACGGCGATGCTGACCCACTAGTACCTTTGGAGGCTGGTGTCGACACTGCAGAGGCGATTCCTGGGGCGAAACTTCTCATCCTGGAAGGCGTAGGACATTCGCTCCCAGTGCCCGTTTGGCCTGAGGTGTTTAATGCCATCGTTGAACACACTAAGACCTTGGCACACGACGAAAAGTGACCCCTGTAATGAGAGGAAACCCTTTCAAAGGACGATGAGCAGAGTCTATCCAACCGTCAATCGTGTTGCGAAGTATCATATCGATGTTGTACATTAGCATTGAAGTTGAGCGTAGAACACTACTCTGAACGGACAATACAAATTCGATGCCTTTGAATTTCTCAGAAATCTTCAACATCCATGATTTACACTACGCCACTTTGTGACGGAAGGTCCGCCATCGTAATTAACTACAGAGCGCAAGCAAGAAAGTGAGTCGGTGAAACATATAGAGTTTTCCCTGAGCCATGAAAGATGGCTTTCTGGTTACACAAAGGTGCACCTTTTAAGACATGAAGGAGGTCTGCTATGAATCACGAAAAACCCTGGTTAAAATTCTACGAGCCTCATGTGCCAGAGCACATTGACTATCCTGAAACTACACTCCCCGCAGCAATGCTGAAAACTACTCAAGAACATCCCGATTATGTAGCCTTGATTTTTAGAGACAGGGAGATCACTTATGCAGAGTATTTGGATACCGCTCTTCGTTTCGCGGCATCGCTTCAGAAGCTTGGTGTTCAAAAAGGAGATCGCGTCGCAATTCACCTCCCAAACTGTCCGCAGTTTTGCATTGCATATGCAGCCGTCCTTCAGGCTGGCGCTATCGTAGTTCCTTGCAATCCCGTCTATACCGCGCGCGAGCTCAAGCATCAGCTTAGCGACTCCGGCTCGAAAGTCATTGTCACATTGAGCTCTTTCTATCCCATCATCAAGGGGATACGCGCTGAGACCAAACTCGAGCACGTCATCGTCGCCAAGATCAAAACCTACTTCCCTACCATGCTGAATATCTTGTTCACATTGTTAAGGGAGAGACAGACTGGACATCGAGTCGACATCTCAGATGACAAGGATACCTATTGGTTCTCCGATTTGGTAAAAACCACTGAAGAACCGGAGCCAGTGGATATTAGTCTTGAGGATACTGCTGTCCTTATGTACACCGGCGGCACAACGGGCATTTCAAAGGGTGCACAACTCACCCATAAGAACATCATGGTCAATGCATATCAAGTTCTGGTATGGATCAATGGCCTGGAAGGAGGAAATCGAACTCTCACATCGCTACCTCTTTATCACAGTTATGCAATGACATGTTGTATGAATCCTGGAGCCATTGCACCTGGGACCTCTATCCTCGTCGTCGATCCACGAGATATGGATGATGTCCTCAAGACCATCGACAAACACAAGCCCGAGTTCTATCCGGGTGTCCCGGCCATGTATGTGGCAATCAACAATCATCCAGATGTGCATAAGTACGACCTGAGCTCTATTAGAGCATGCAACAGTGGTGCAGCTCCGCTACCCGTTGAGGTGCAGGAACAATTTCATAAACTCACAGGAGCTCGGTTGGTGGAAGGATACGGCTTGAGTGAGGCATCGCCTGTTACTCATGGTAATCCAGCTTTTGGCGAAAGCCGGATCGGCACAATCGGTCTTCCCTGGCCGGACACTGAGGTCAAGATCGTTGATACCGAGACTGGTGAACGCATCCTTGGCGTTGGTGAAGTAGGGGAACTCTGCATCCGTGGACCCCAGGTGATGAAGGGGTATTGGAACATGCCGACTGAAACAGCCAACACACTTCGGGTTGGTCCTGAAGGGGGTGACCCGTGGCTCTATACCGGTGATATCGCCGTGATGGATGAAGACGGCTACTTCCAAATCGTCGATCGAAAAAAGGACATGATCCTTGGCGCAGGCGGCTACAACATATATCCACGGGAGATCGAAGATGTGCTTTATGAATACCCAAAGGTATTAGAAGCTGCAGCAGTGGGCGTGCTAGTTACCGATAAAGGAGAAAGAGTCAAGGTCTTCATCGTCCTCAAGGATGGAGAGACCGCAACTGAGGAAGAGATCATCGCTTTTTGCCGTGAAAACATGGCTCCGTACAAAGTTCCTAAGTATGTCGAGTTTCGTGATGAACTCCCGAAGACTATGGTCGGTAAGATCCTCCGGCGAGAGTTAGCAGAGGAAGAGGCTAAACGGATTCATGAAGATTAAGGCTCAGTAAACTCGCTAGATCTACTCAGGGTATACGAAAACCTCCCAAAGATCGTAGCCTTTGGGAGGTTGTTTTTACCTGTCCTGTTCGCTGAATTGAACGAACGAGTTCTGAAACTACCTAGAGCCCAGCCAACTCCAGTGCAATCAATGAAGCGCCATATGCCCCCATAAGCTGGGGATGACGTGGCATTATGACCTCTTCGCCAGTCTCCTCTTTCAGCATTCGTGACACCGCTGTGTTTAGGACGACACCGCCCGAAAGCATAAGGGGTACTTTCAGCCCTACTGTACCGATCATTGCAACGATTCGCTTGATTAGTGAGCGATGCAGTCCTTTGAGAATGGGACCAAGTTCCACACCATGAGCGATGAGAGAGACCACCTCTGATTCTGCGAAAACGGTACAGGTACTGGAAATACTTACTTCATCCTTAGCCGCCAATGTCACTTCACCCAATTGCTCAACGGGGACTCCCAATCGACTGGCTGTGTTTTCTAAAAAGCGTCCCGTACCGGCAGCGCACTTGTCGTTCATTGTGAAATCGATAACATCACCATCCCGACTGATTACAATCACCTTGCTATCCTGACCTCCGATGTCCACCAGAGTCCCTCCATGGCTCAACTCGCGATAGATACCCTTGGCGTGACAGGTGATTTCTGTAACCTGGCGCGTGGCTTGATGGACTAACCTGCGACCATATCCTGTTGCCACAAGGGGTACACCTTCAGCACGACCAGTCGCGTCCCACGAGAGAGAGGGTGCAACCTCTTTTGCCCGGAACAGAAACCATTCCACTTGGCTTTCCACGCGCGGATCGGCCTGTTCCAGCAAGTGCCAACTCAGATTTCCAAACTCATCCGTCCCCACAATCTTGGCAGTCGTGGAGCCGACGTCAATTCCCAATGCACGTATCAGTGCCACGGTTATTCTCCAAGCATTTCGACAAACGCTTCCAGCCTGTTCCCAACCTGTTCCTCAGCAAAAACACGGGAATCATTGTGATCGGCTTCTAATAGAAGCGCTGGAGTTCCATATTCGTTAATGAGCCGGTCGCGTTGATCCACCTGTCCAATGGAGTACGGTTTACACGAGCGGTCTGAATGAAGGATAACACCATCAAGCCCAAAATCCTCAATCATCCGCTTCATCGTCCTGAGTTTGTGACCCGTTCCTCGATTGAGGATGGGGTAAGTATATGCCTGCGCCATAGATTCCAAACTACCATCTGGATCGATGTATGGCGATAATTCTCCCCAAGCGTTCGTATAAGTGGATGCCACAATGGCGATGCCATGTGCACCAAGAAATTCAGCCAGGTACCTCAAGCGGTACCAGATGGGCAGGTTATCCCATAATAGACGCTTCCGCTCCCCCTTAACGGCTCCAATCCCGCGCGCAATGCGTTCATCCACCTCATTCAGCATTGCCGCGTAAAAATCAACCGTTACGGCATCGCCGCGCATTTCTACGATTGGTGCCATTTGGATGAATTGGTCAAAAACAGAAATAGGAGCCGGCCGGTGCTTATTGCGCTCCAGGATCTCCAGCCAAAGCTCAGTAGCCATTTTGCTCAATCGCGCCGTGCGCCTCAACGCTTCTTCGTCCAGTGCTTTGCCCACAATTCTTTCTGCAACCGGCACAGCATCCTCGAGCTGACGTTTCACGTAATCTATAGCGTGATCCTCAGCTTCATCTTGGTAGACAAAGGGTGTATCGATAACGATCAGCGGTGCGTCAAAATGGCGTGCGAGAACACGAAACCAGAAGAGCACCGTTTGGCAGATGTTCGTACAGGTCACGAGCAAATCAGGTTTGGGAAGTCTACCGACCGGCGTTACCCCTGAAAGCACCGTCCCGATGTCCGTCCTGGCGTATGAGCATATGTCTCTCGAGTAGCCTGCGTTCTCAGCCTCCGAAGAGATATCAACCGCAACGCGCGCCGTTCCACAGATTGCCGCATGGTTCTCAGGGTAAAGCACATAAAAATCCAACGCCTTGAAGAGCTCAACTGGCGCGCCCGAAGTCACCCACGCAACCTTCCGGTGGTGGTTGGCATGTCTGCCTTCCAACCAGTGCCTTGCAACAAGCTCCTTATTCCAAAGTGATGCTTTGAGTGGAGGTGTTAGTGAATCGCTTCTCCAATACGATGGTCTGTTCATCGCTCTGGACTGCTGCCATCGGTTCACCCTCAAAGCCGCTCGACCCAGCAGCCTCACATTCCAGTAATACCAAAGGGATCCCAACGCACTCATGCCACCATCTCCAAGAAAGCCTCGAGGCGGGTGAGGGCTTGATTTGAGAGCGGATCGTTAAGATCGACCTCGATGATCACAGATTGAATTCCCCTCTCTTGAAGCCCGCCACGCAAATTCGGCTGATCAAATATCTCGGGCTCACAAAACTTTACATTATAGAAAACCACACCACGCGCATCCGTGCGTTGAACCAGATCCAGGATATGAGTTAGACGATCCTGGATTGAACTGCCCTTACTCCAATCTGGCGGCCCAGCGAGAATGCGTTCTGCAATACGCAGGAATGGATCACCGCTACTCCCAGATGGATACAGCCTCCTGCCACTACAGGCCAGGTCATCCTCTACCACGATCCCGCCAAATTCAGAAATGGATGTGAAGAGCTCCATAGGTTCAGGTACGATCCCAGACAAGAGTATCGGTATTCCGTCACTCTGACCTTCGTTCCTCTGCTCTAATACAGCCAAGACCTTTTCAGTGAATACTTCTGCCGGAAGATATTCTCTTGAGCGAATGATTCTATAAAAATCCAAATCGGATAAAGTTAGGTACCGGCGTTGATTGTGGAGTTGGGCAAGGAGCCCATCTGCGATCTCCTCACGCTGGATGCAATGAATCAGTTCGTCCTTTGAAGGGGATATTTGTGTGAGAACCTCCAACTCTTGGTAGAGACTTCGCAGCTCTGCAGCAAGATAGTTTCTCCCCAAATCCTCTTGTACGCGAGGCAGATATAGGGTGTAAGCAGGCTGTTCCGGACCAATGAAGTCAAGCAGGATGCTCCCCAAACCTTGGAGTGAATCACAAGCGTGGGGGACCAGCAAGATATCTGCCACATCCAGTCCTCCTGCGAGCAAAAACGCCAGTGCGTTTCGGACGACAGAACAGACATAAGGTTGCAGGTGCGTGGAGCCTTGAGTGGGATCCACGCCCGGTGGTCCCCAAACTTCCACAGGCAAGAAGTTGAATGCCCGCAGTAGAGCTCGAGAGTAATGAATGGGCAGAACCGCTGCAATCGATCCACCCGCTGCTTTATATGATCTTATAACCTCACCACGAGTTGGGATATCCATCAATGAAATCCTTGAGCCTCCTCAAATATGTTGATGTTAGCATAAAAGTCAAGAGGTTAATAAGTCAATAAGTGATCAGGTAATCAGGGATCAGGGAATCAGTCAAAAAGTTGAGAAGTCAAAAAGTCAAGAAGTAGTCTCTAGTCTCCAGTCTCTAGTCTCCTACGCTTTGGCTGCGCCAAAGCGCCTAATCTCTAATCTCTAGTCTCCATTATCTGGCATCTGACTACTGTCTACTGGCTACTGTCTACTGATAGGGTTTACGCCTTTGAACAGTTCATGTATGCTTTGGAATTGACCATGGATTCCAAACCATTTTCCGAAATTGTACTTTCCTATATTCAAACCGAACCACTCCTAAAAGCCAAGGATGCGGGATTGCGTGCTTTTTCAATCTCAACGGACCTTGGCATAACAGAAACCGAGGCTATTCTACAATCTGATGACGTCATATTCACGGATGATCTATGTGCCTCCTGGAGGGCAATTGAACACATAACCAAACAAGAGAACAGTTGCTTCTACCTGCGCGAGGGTGAACCTGTCCCGATCCAGTCTTATTCCAAGATCCTAGACTGTTTCTACAGCCTATATCCGACAGAATCAGCCCCGACGCTACTCATTTCAGGAATACCCATGCATCGCATCAAGGATACAAATCCACACCAGGACACGATGAACAAAATCAAAGCGATTGCTCCCATTCGTGGACGGATCCTCGATACTGCAACGGGCCTCGGATACACCGCTATCGCTGCAGCCCAAACCGCCGATTATGTGACGACTATCGAGCTCGATCCCACAGTCCTGGAAATTGCACAATTTAACCCATGGTCGAAGGAGCTCTTTGATAATCCCTGCATCGACCAGGTGATCGATGGGGCTTTTGAGAGAATAACCACACTCGATGCAAACTCATTCACATGCATCATCCATGATCCTCCAACATTCAGCTTAGCAGGCGAACTCTATTCGACGGCATTCTATATCCAAGCCTATAGGGTCCTCACACCTAAAGGCCGCATGTTCCACTACATCGGTGACCCGAACAGTAAGTCGGGTAATCGAACGACCAGAGGGGTTGTGCAGCGGTTGAAGGAAGCTGGATTTCGACGTGTGGTCCGGCGCTCGGAGGCTTTCGGCGTTGTCGCTTATAAATAGATAACTATGTGGAAATGACCAAAATCGTCATAAGTTTGATTATCGGTGCATCCTCAGTTATGCTATTGCCGTTCACGGAGAAAGGCGTCGTTATGAGAAGGTTCATTCCATTCCTATTCCTCGGTCTAATTACATTCATTCTGACCAGTTGCAGTACTCAAACCGACACTCCGACAGCCGTAATCCAATCACCAAGCATGACACCGGTTCCAGTCACTCCCACCCCAACCCCGACGACTGAGTTGACCCCTACGCCGACCGAAGAGCCCCTACCTGTACGTGTGCCGCACTTGGAATCTGGAGATTCGGTCACCATCCAGGAGGTTCATATGATCGATGAAACCACTGGCTGGGGGATCGGTGGAACGACAGACGCCTGGGATCACGTCCTCAGGACGACAGATGGTGGGGAGACATGGACCGATATAACACCCCCTGAACCACCTTCGCTGCGCGCCGATGAACAAGCCAATGCCCATGGCGCATTCCTGGATGGTCAGAATGCGTGGATTCGTTACCTCGATTCGACCATTATTTGGAGGACTGGGGATGCGGGAAACACCTGGCACGCTAGCGAACCGCTAGACACCGAAATCCATATGCCATATTACCTCTTCCCGAACTTCATGCAATTTGTGGATGCACAGCACGGTTGGGTGATGATCTATCTCGAATCCGGGATGTCTCATGATTATGTCGATCTCTTTCGCACGGAAGACGGGGGCGTGGTGTGGGAAAAAATCGTTGATCCAATGGAAAATATGGATCTTTCTAGCTGCTGTAAGACCGGGATGGCATTCCTGGATACCCAGCACGGTCTGGTCACCTATGAGATGGGTCCTTATCCCGATCCATACGTTACCTGGACGTCGGATGGGGGTGTAAGTTGGGTTTTTCAGGATCTGCCGGCGCCTCCATCAGACATCGACATTGCCGATCATGGTTACTGTCATTCGCATTCACCTAACGTTTTTCCACCATCAACAGTCGTTATCGCTGTGTCATGCAATATTGCACCATCCACAGAATTAGAGCAGTGGGATCATGGCTTATATCTCACCAACGACTATGGAGAAAACTGGACCATTCTCCCATACCCAGGTGGAGCTCTCATGCTCATCGATCCACAATTTGGATGGGCGCTCGGCCGAGAGATTCATCAGACTTCGGATGGTGGTCAGACTTGGGAGCTGATCTCCAGCCTGGACTGGGACGGACAGTTCAGCTTTGTGGATGTGGAAAACGGTTGGGCAGTTGCACGCTTGGATGATGAGATTGCATTTGTGGATTCGCTAGATGGAGGGCGATCATGGAACCTCTTAAATCCCATCATTTCCCCGTAAACATTCCTCCATCATTCCACAGAACCCAGAAAGATTTACGCACAATTAACACCCTCTCAATGCCCATGCCTGGTGAATTTTTATACACTTTGGAATGAAGTAAATCACAAAGCATCGCTCTCACCTATACGACCATCCTCATTCAGATCGACGGCCAACGTGTATTTACTTCAAAAGAGTGGAACTATTAACCAGGTTCTCTCAGTAGAGACTGAAGTTTATTGAAGATCATGGTTTGAACCGGTGTAAGCTTTTCGAGTTTCAGAGAATATTGGGACGCTGTGGATATTTATGAGCGAGACTAAGGTCGGTGGAATCAAGATCGACGTCGCGGAGGTTGTTTACCCAGCAACATCATGGCTGGGCAAAGTATCAGATCACACTCGCTCGATCCCAACCTTATACACAATCATTGGCACGCTTGTTGAAATCGCCCTAATCTTTGCATGGGCAATATTCGTGGGCCAGGAATACCTCGATTTTGATCCTAATGTCTGGCCATTGGGCGGCGATTTTGCGCTTACCATCCAACCGTACTTCGCCTGGCTCACACTTCCCACCTGTAAGGGATGTGTTTTCTGGAATGGTTTCATAAATGGAGGCTACCCAGCCTTTGTCGAATCCCATGGTGCATTCCTCCACCCACTTGTCGTTGCCACGACCTTCATCTTTGGCGTTCTGAACGGCGCGAAGCTTACTCTCGTTATTAGTTTCGCATTAGCCGGGGTCGCGTTGTGGTGGCTCGCCCGGAGCATGGGATTGGGTGTTATCCCTCGGCTATGGATCGCTGGTATCGCGGTCACTGGCGGATACATAACGGGGAAAATGGAAATTGGCCTTTCCGCGATCATACTATCCACAGCATTTGGCGCTCTCGCGATTGCCCCAGCTTTGCAGTTAGCAGAAACAGGAAGTCGGCGCAACGCACTTGCACTGGCAATCCTCACCGCATTGGCCATTTTTTCAGGTCAGGTTTACATTCAGGGAGCGCTCATCATCACCTTGATCACTGCGGCCGTTATTTTTTGTGTCAACCGGGGGCAGAAAGGTCGATCCATACTTAGAGAGTTCGCCCTCTCCGGCATCATCGCAATCCTCCTTGCTGGAATATTCCTGATTCCATTCCTCCACTTCCTCCCGCATTTTCGCAAACATTTAGACGTAACCTTGGCTGCAAGTCAACCTCTGCGGTATCAACCACTACACTTGGTCATCAATGACTTTGATTTCTATCACAATACCTCAATGGAGAAGCTTCCATTCCCCTCCATCTATGTAAATTACATCGGTTGGTTACCTGTCATCTTCGCATTCTTCGCCGTCCTGCGCATCTCCCGGAGAAATCTTCGTCGGTACCTATTCTTCCTGGTACCCATCATCCTACTTTATATTCTCAGCAGCTCAGATGTCCTGAAGATACTTCTCGATGAATTCCCCAATACGATTGGAGCCATACGCTACCCGTCACTATTTCTGGGCTTGGCTGTTCCACTCATCCTGGGTTTAGCTGCCTGGGGATTGGACCAGTTTCTCAACCTAAATTGGCCAACAATGGATTTGAAAATCACTGATAACCTCACAATTCATCTAAAAGCACTTAATCTTACGATTCTATTGCTCCTAGGCTGGAGCATAAAGTCGACATATGACTTCAGCCAGAATTGGCTCAACACATACCAGCGCCCCCCCGAGATAGAAGAGAGCATCGACCTATTCAAGACGGAGACCACTCAATGGGTGAAAGCACCTCCACAACACATATGGTATCCAGCACTATTCGAAGAAAACATTAAGGCAACAAACTTCTTCAGACCTTGGTATTGGGCATATATGCAAAGCCCATCCCCAAAGATTGAGACGATTCACACCTCCGAGGATGATGAAACAATCGAGGGCGCCTTTGCGAGGGTCGACTCATATCAATTTATCAAACATTCCAATATTGAATATGCCTATGTAACCACCGGTTCAGAGGCCATTCCCTGCCAGGCGGAAGCGATTGGTGGGAACATTGATGTCATATGTAACAACGAGTCTCCAGGCATATTATTCGTTGAAGAGAATTATTGGACCGGCTGGAATGTTGAAATCGACGGTGAGCGAGCAGATATGTTGAAGGGTGAACATCTCGCAGTATCCGCTCCGGCCGGAGAGCACCATTACGCATTCAGGTATCGTCCCTTGGATGTTGTATTTGGAATGATTGTTTCGTTTATAGGTCTTTTAATCGTGGTATGGTTGTGGCTATGTACATTCAGGCTTCCATCAAAAACCGAACTTGCTAATATGAAATAGAAATCATATCTTTGACATTAGTCCATTTCTCCAGCTTGACCCCTAATCTGTTCGGCGTATAAATAGTCTCCAGACTACCAAATTTGGAATAACACCGTCAGGAGACGCCCAATGCCATTCACCGATCCGCATTCCTACGTTGATATCGAACAAGGGAAAATCAAACATATCGACTTTGTGATCACGACCCATTTCAAAGAACGCACCCTGCACGTCGTTGCAAGTTATACACTCGATCGACCAGTCACAGGTCCACTTTTCCTCGACATCCGGGACATAAATATCGAATACATCCGCCAGGATGAAGAAGAGTTAGCCTGGGAGATCGACCGGGAGGATCCCATCCTGGGTCAGCGTTTACACATCAAGGATCTGGATCAAGCAACAGAATTGACCATAGGCTGCAGCACAAGTCCAGAAGCTAGTGCATTACAGTGGCTGAAACCAGGCCGAACTGCCGGTGGTAAACATCCTTTTCTTTATAGTCAATGCCAAGCACTGCACGCCCGTAGCATCTTTCCATGTCAGGATACGCCTTCTATCCGGTTTACTTATTCAGCCGTATTTGAAACCCCACCTCCATTGGTCCCCGTTATGGGAGCTGCAATCGTGGAAGAGGAATTGAGCATCCTCACGAACTTCAGGCGCTTCGACATGCAGCAGCCCATTCCCTCTTACCTCTTCGCATTGGTTGTCGGGAACCTTGGTTTCTACAGGCTCGGACCGCGATGTGGTGTCTACGCTGAACCCGAGGCTATCGATGATGCGGCATGGGAGTTTGCGGAGAACGAGGATAAGCTGGTCGAAGCAGAGAAGCTTTATGGTCCCTACGTTTGGGAACGATACGACATCATCGTCCTTCCACCCTCCTTTCCATACGGCGGCATGGAAAATCCACGGCTTACATTCCTGAATCCCCTTTATCTGGTCGGAGATCGAAGTCTGACTACCATCATTACCCATGAGCTTGCCCACGCATGGACAGGGAATCTGGTCACCAACGCCACCTGGGAGGACTTCTGGTTGAACGAAGGTTGGACGACCTATGCTGAAGCTCGGATCACTGAAGCTATCGAGGGGCGTGATATCGCACAACTCAAGGCAGCCACAAGCCGATCCATTCTGTTGGAAGATATGAACCGATATGGCATGGACTCGACACTGACTTGCTTGACGTACCCTGTAGAGGGTCTCGATCCCGATGAAATCTTTTCCTCCATCCCATACCACAAGGGTAAAGCACTCCTCGAACGCATGGAGCAAGCTGTAGGACGCACCGTTTTTGATGAATTCATTCACAAGTACATCAATACATTCAAATTCCAATCACTGACAACAAGTGGTTTCCTGGCTTTCGTTGATCAGGAACTTCCACAAGTCCGAGAAAAAGTAAACCTTGAGGAGTGGATCTATCAACCAGGTCTGCCTGAAGATGCACCTACCTATTCCTCAACGCTCCTCGAGCAGGTTACCTCCGTGGTGAAAGGCTTCATGGATGGCAAAAGACCCACCCAAGAAGAGATCGACGGCTGGGAACCACCACAGATCCCAATCTTCCTCCGGATGCTTCCCCACGAAATACCAACGGACGACTGCCACTATCTCGATGACCTGTTCAAATTCAAAGACAGCCAAAACGTCGTTAACCTGACCTACTTCTACGTTATCGCCCTGCACAGTGATTATCGGGATGTCATGCCAAGGATCGAAAGCTTATTGGCCAACTTCGGAAGACATTTCCTGACCTCGAAGGTCTACAGGGCGATGGTTCAGGTTGATTGGGCGCGGGATGAGGCCAGACCCATCTTCGAGCGTTATCGTGAACGCCATCACCCCATCACCGTTGCATATATTGACAACCTGCTCAAGGAAGCGGGGCTTTAGAAGGTTAGACTCTGGCATTTATATTCAATTTCTTTTGAAATACGAGGTATTGGTAAGTCTTCCATCCCGAACGTCATAGGCTAGAAAACTTAACCTCAATCACATACCTGCAGCATCAGGACTAGGAGCCAGCGTTATGGTTGATGAAGAGCACTTTCGCAAATTGGAAAGGATGTACCTTTCAGCCCCAGTTAATACCTTTTACCAACCCAAAATCCACATTAGCAGGGGGGAGGCGGAGATTTCTGTTCCGGTCAAACCCCAATTCTTTCATGCTGCAGACGCAGTACATGGTGTACTCTATTTCAAAATGCTGGACGACGCATCATTCTTCGCAGTGAATTCATTGGTTGATGATGTCTTTGTCCTGACGGTTTCATTCAATCTATACCTTACACGGCCCGTCTCAAAAGGGACTCTAATCTCCAGAGGAAAGGTCGTACACCAAAGCCAACGCTTATACATAGCGGAGGCTCAACTGCTCGATGAACGCGAAAAGCAGATCGCCAGAGGGAGCGGCACATTCATGAAGGGCATAACACCCCTGAGTCCTGAAGTTGGATATGAATAACGATCATGAATTCATTAAAAATCACTATCTTCCACACCAATGACATGCACGCTCGGATGGAGGCGATCTCTCGCTTGAGTTCATTCGCACGTCGTTTACGGCACGAAGTAGAGCAGGAGGATCGGATCGTTTTCCTCTGGGATGCTGGTGACGCTGCTGACCGCAGGGAGCGGATTTGCAGCATCACAAAAGGCGCTGCATTCTCACCAATCCTAAACGCCATGGGGTACACACTTCAAACCATGGGGAATGCAATCTCGCTTCCATACGGGCCGCAGGCCATGGCCGAGGTCGCACTTCGCGCAGATTTTCCAATCCTTGCAGCCAACCTCCGCGATGGTGATGGACCGTTGCCGGACGGCATTCAAGAACGAGTCCTTATCCAACTCTCAGAAGACCTGACCATGGGCATCTTTGGTCTGACAGCACCTTGGGGTGGCATCTACGAGATCTTCGGTTTTCACATGCCTGATTTCTTGGATGTAGCTCGGAGCTTGGTAGGAGAAATGAGGTCTCAAGGCGCTGCACTCATTATATTACTGTCACACCTTGGCCTTGAAGATGATCGGCGCCTCGCTGAGGAGGTACCAGGGATCGATATCATCATCGGTGGTCACTCCCACAACACGTTGCCTGAAGGGGAGGAAGTCAACGGCGTACTCATCCTTCAGGCTGGTGATTACGCACAAGCTCTAGGGCGCGTCGATCTGGAGTTGGATCCACAAAATGGGGAAATATTGAGCCGCAAAGCGCAAGTCTTCACTATTCCAGAAGACGAGTCTCCAGATCCACACGTCACCGATGCCATTCTCGCTGCTGAGCATGAAGTCGATGAGCTCATGGCTCGGCCGATCGGAGTGCTGCAGTCGGCATTGAATCTGGATCACTTTAACGAATGCGGAATTGGGAACCTGACAGCTGATGCGCTGCGCGAACGTTTAGGGGCTGACATAGCAATCATTTCCTGCGGGCAATTCCACGCGGGACTTCCGGAGGGTGAAATAACGCTGGGGCACCTGGACTCTGCCTGCTTCTCTTCCGCGAATCCATGCCTCTCAACAATCCGTGGCGAGCAAATCATTCAGGCGTTGGAGCACGGTCTCGATCCCTCGATCTACGAGTACATGCATCACGCATTTCGAGGCACTCCTGTTGGCGTTCCCCAGGTGAGCGGCATGACCATCGAGTATGATCCAAACGGTGAGACGGGAGAACGGGTCATCCAAGTTAATGTCCAAGGGGAATCCATTGAACCAGAGCGATTATACAAAGTGGCCCACACTGATGCGGAAACCCAGCCAGAATACGGTTATCTGAGCGTTGAGGAAGATCAATCGACTGAAACCGAAGTTCCGACCATTGTGCGAGAAGCCATCGAAGATTACATCCGTCAACACTCACCGGTTGCAGAACCCACGACTGGACGTTTGAATCCACAAGTTTGATAGAACATAACACTACGAATGGAATCAAGCGGGCAAGACTCTCGTCTCGCCCATAATTCCTTTTCATCTCTCCAATCTTTGTCGACTACGGCGTAATCTCCACGTCCACCGGCATACCCGGTTTCAATTGTCCGCTGGGATCCAGAATCTCAATCTCTACTGCGAAGACCAACTTCACTCGTTCTTCTTCCGTCAGGACCTTACTTGGTGTGAATTGCGCCTCATCCGCAATCCGCAGAACACTACCCTGGAATGTTTCTCCTGGGTAAGCATCCGCTGAGATTTGAACTGGAACTCCTGGTTCGATCAACGTCACCTGCTCTACGGGGATGTAGACAGTCAAGGTGAGTACTTCCGGATCCATAAGTTGTATGAGTGACGACCCTGGTGGGGCGACCTCGCCCAGTTTAACCAACACTTGATGGATTACTCCATCGATGGGCGCTACGATCTTCAACTCCTCTAACTGTCTCTCGATGAGCCTCAAATTCGCTTCAGCTTCCGCTATCTGCGACTCCGCAACTTTCAACTCACCTTCATACGCCCCTGCATTAACCTGAGCCAACTGCGCTTCCGCCAAATCAAGACCTGCCTGGGCGACCTCGATGTTGAGCTCGGCCTTCACAATCTCTGATTCGGGAGGCTCAAATGGTACAAAGCTAATTCCAACGAAATCCAGAGTCGCCTCTGCGGCTCGCAGCCTGGCTTCAGCTACAAGTACCGCAGTCCTCGCCTCCGTTAGCTCTTGTGCGGACGGGCGCTCTTGAATTGCTCGTAATCCGGCATATGCAGCATCCACACCGGCTCGGGCTTGATTTCGGGCTTGCTCCAATGCTTCTGCATCTAGCTGAAGGATAACGGCATCACTTTCAACCGCGTCCCCAGTCGTGACACTAACCGATTCAACGCGGCCACCAAGTAAAGATGAAAGTGAATACGTTTGCCCTTCTAAAAATCCTGATGCCCGGATAAGGTCAACTTTCTCGGTTGATTCTGAAGAACACCCAACAATGATTACGAAGGTGAACATTATTATGATGAGAAATGAAATCTTTTGTGTGTTCATAACTCACCTCCGAATGTGGCTTCAGCAGGCAATCCTGGCTTGAGCATCCCTTCCTGATTAGGAACACGAATTCTAACTGCGTACACCAGGATCACTCTCTCCTCGGGAGTTTGGACGTTGCGCGGTGTGTATTCCGCTAGGTCAGCGATTTGCTTAACAAAGCCCTGGAATGTTTCATCTGGATAGCCATCTACTCTAAGCACAACTTCGTCCCCTACTCTCGCCCAGCCCAGGTCGGATTCAGGGAAGTAGACAACGAGCTCGAGTTCATTCAGGTCGGCCAGTGCCATGATAGGCTGGCCAGGTAGCACGTTCTCACTAGGAAGCACAAAGCTCTCCATGATGACACCATCGAAAGGCGCCTTGATCTTTTGTCTCTCAAGCTTGGCCTCAACCGAAGCAACTTGAGCCTCCGCGGCGGTGACAGCAGCCATTGCCATTTCAAGTTCTGCCTCCGTCGCGCCCCCAAATAACGCATCCATTTGGTTTCCTGCGAGGATTAGACTCGCGCGCGCTTCTTGAACTGTTGCGCGTGCGATCTCCATCTGCTCCTCCTGTGCAATGGTCCCCTCTCCCTCTCTCACACCCTCTAGTGCCAGCTCAGCTGCTTCCCATATCTTATGAGCGTACTCGATGGCCGCTTGTGCAACGGCAATGTCAACTGGACGAGGATCGGCTTCAAGCATCTCCAGTTGTGCTGAGGCGGCATCTAATTGAGCTAGCGCTGCATCAAGCTCTGGCTCGATGAATGTCGGATCAAGGATGATGAGTGCATCCCCACTCTGAACCCTCTGCCCCTCAAAGATGAGAACTTCATCAACACGTCCCCCAGTCTCATTGGAGAGCAATGCAGTATGCGCTTCTAGCAATCCCGAGCTTGTATACCCTTCCTCAACGGGCTCCGCTAATTCAAGGTCTACCAACACCTGTTGTGCTGCATCAGGGTCGGTTATAAAAAGACCTACAACAATAAGCACGATCAATACAATAACTAGAAGGATGATTGTATTTCTACGCATAAGCACCTCGATCGAAGCTTAGATTCTATCACTAGGCTCACACCTGGAATCACTTCATACAGGCGACGAAGACGTCTTCCAGAGTAGGCTCTATCACTGCCATCTCACCTGGATCAATTCCCGCTTGATTCAACAAGTACTTGATGACCGTCTGAAATTTCTTAACCTCAGGGGCCACGACATGAACTCGATCTCCGTATAGTGAAATATCATGTAGACCTAAGTAGCCTCTCTCTTGAGCAACACGGAGCACTTTCACAGCGCTTGTGGGATTACTGGGCACTACCTCGAGCACCTCACCCTTCATCATATGGCTTTTAATCTCTTTAGGCGACCCAGCGGCGATGATCTGGCCACGTTGAATTAGCCCCAGACGATGACAATGCTCCGCCTCATCCATGTAGTGGGTTGTAACAAATACCGTGGTGCCGTCATTCACTAGATGGTACAGGAGGTCCCAAAAGGCTCTGCGGGATACTGGATCAACACCCGCAGTCGGTTCGTCCAAAAAGAGGAGCTCAGGTCGATGCAGGATCGAGGCGGCAAGCGCTAGACGCTGTCGCCACCCGCCGGATAGATCCCTTGTGAGTGTGTTCTCCCTCCCAGTGAGACCTGCCATCTCTAATGCGTCACCGATGCCCTCAGATAATGCTTTATTCCTCAGCCCGTAGACTCTGCCGTAAAAGCGTAAATTCTCAAGGACCTTTAGATCATTATAAAGACTGAACCGTTGTGACATGTATCCCACCCGTGGGCGGATCAAATCCGGTTGGCGGGTAACATCTACGCCAAGGGTCTCTACATAACCCTCAGTAGGCTGAAGAAGTCCAAGCGTCATACGAATGGTTGTCGTCTTTCCGGAACCGTTAGGACCTAAGAATCCGAAGATCTCGGCGCGCCTCACGGTAAAATCGATCCCTCCTACCGCAGTAAAGGTTCCAAAGCGCTTGATTAATCCATTAGCGAGGATCACATTCTCACTCTGTTCCATCAAATCTCCTATGCCAGAGCGCGCCTTACAAAGCGCAAAGAGAAGCCCCCGATGACCAATCCAAGCACAACCAGCGCGAGTACATTTGGCCAGAGCACTTCCAGCCCAACGCCTTTCAACATGATACCCCGCAAAATCTTCAACCAGTGATGCGCAGGCACGAGGTTGGCGAATAATTGGAGTGCCTTCGGCATAGATTCTACCGGTGCTGCATAGCCTGTGAATACAAAATCGATCATACCGACTAACAAAACAATGAGGAATGCTTGATGCTGAGTACGAGAACTTACGGAGATCACCAAGCCTTTACCCAACTCCACAAAGAGGTAACCCAGCGCGATGACGAGCAGTAAAACCAGTGAACCACGAATTGGCACTTTGAATGCGAGGTTGATCATGCCCAACATCAGAATGAAATCAAAAAAAGCGATCATCACTGCAGGGATGGACTTCCCAGCGATGATCTCAAGCGAGGAGAATGGCATCACCAGCAGCTGCTCGAGCGTGCCCAATTCACGCTCCCTCGCAAATGCTATCGCTGCGAAGATCAGTACCGTAAATTCCAGCATCAACGCTAACTCCGCGGGGGCTGTGTATAATGCCTCGCTTAAAGCTTCATTGAACCACACCCTGACACTGGGGTTAAATGCCTCGACAGCTTCCGACAGTTCTTCAATTCTCTGCAGGACCAAGTCCTCGCTTAAGTCCCTCCCAACCCCCTCGATTGCACGAAGGGCTGCAGTCGCTGCTATGCTCTCGGCTCCGTTGAGTAATACCGTCAACGTCGGTGCACCCGTATCTGACTTAACCTCCGTGGAATATCCGGGTGGGATGATCACAGCTGCATTGATTGAGCCTCTATCCATAGCGTCCTCAATGTTCTCTAAATCTGTGGCCCAGTAAGATAGATTGAAAGTGGTGGTGTTTTCAAGCGCAGCGACCAGTTCACGGCTTTCTCTGCTCTGGTCCTGATCCAACACCATAAGAGGTAAATTCGTGATTGGCCGGGAGGTCGCCCAACCAACAATGAGCAGCTCGATCGCGCCGCCCAGAACCATGAATACTGGTAGCCACCAATCACGCCGAAGGTGGATGAATTCCTTGCTAACAAGTGACCATATCCGCCGAATCATGCCAGCTTTTTCCTGAATATGATTGCAGCGACCGCCGTGAAAATAAGTCCTAATACAAATAATGCGATCGCATAAGGCCAGAGGATCTCAAGCCCTATCCCAGTTGTAAAGATGCCCCTGGTGATGATGGCATAATGTGAACCGGGCAAAGCCAACGCCTCCATCCTGACGATTGGCGGCATTGATGCCAATGGAAAGAAAATGCCTGTGAGGAAGAGTCCAGGAACGAATACCATGAGGAACGCCAATGCCATTGCGCCGGCTTGTGTGTGAATCAATACACCGATCAGCATTCCCATGCTCAAGAGCGCAAAGAAGAAAATGGTAGATAACAAAAGGAAGAGCAGGAAACTTCCGTTAAGTGGAACATCAAACCAGAGTATGGCGACAATGGTCGTGATCACAACGTTTACCAACCCCCCTATAACATAAGGTCCCATCTTGCCAAGCAGCAGTTCGGATCGGCTGATGGGTGTCGCCATGAGTTGCTCCATGGTCCCGTGCTCTCGCTCTCGCGCCAGTGTCAACGCCACTGTAAGGCCTGGTATCCCCAGGACCATGGACAGGAGCCCAGGGACGAGATCAACCCTTGCTTCCAGATTGGGGTTGTACCAGGTACGTACTCTCATGTCGATGGGTTCGAAGCTTTCAGGATCAATACCAATGGCTGCCAGTTGTTCTGCCAAGAGTCCAGCAGTGAAGGCCTCCGCTCTCTGAGCGATCTGATCGACAGCGAATCCTCCTGTTTGAGGTTCTGTTCCATCGACGATCATCTGAAGCGGCATTCCCCTCAATGCGAGCAGATTATTTTCAAAACCATGGGGGATAATGATGGCAACGTCAATCATTTCCTTTAAGAGCAACTCTTCAACTACTTCTATCGAATCATCCTGCCTGACTAAGTCAAGGTCATCCCCCACAGCAAGCTGCTGAAGAAAGATCCGTGAGGTCGGGCTTCGATCCAGATCGACAACCGCGATAGGAACATTCTTGATGTCTGCTGTTACAGCGTATGCCATCATGAGCAGAAGAAGTGTTGGCGTCAGGAGCACGAGGAAAAGCGTCGCTCGATCACGCTGTATGTACTTCAGCTCCTTCGTGGTAACTGCAACGACGTGTCTCAGATTCATCTCAAGCTTCCAATCCACGTGTCAGGGATATAAAAGCCTCCTCCATGCTGGAGGAAGTTTGTCTCAAACCACGATGAGAAACGCCGTTGTGATCTAACACTTTCTCGAGTTGCGGAATCCGCTCCTCCGCAGAGTCAACGAACACCCTTAAGTTCTCACCATAGGTTTGCACTTCCAATACACCTGGTGCAGCCTCTAGAACCTGTCGTGCTAAACGCCAATCATCCGGTAGGATTTCGATGAGGTCACCCTCCACCATGGATCGGATGTGCCGTGGATCATCGCAAACCACCAACTGCCCTCCATACATTAGGCCGACGCGCGTGCAGCGCTCAGCTTCGTCCATGTATGGCGTGCTGACAACGATCGTCGTCCCGGCAAGATGTAGCTCAGTGAGGATGTCCCAGAATTCTCGCCTGGACACCGGATCAACCCCCGTTGTTGGCTCGTCAAGTAACAGGATGTCTGGCTCATTGATAAGAGTGCACGCCAGGGCGAGTTTCTTCTGCATACCTCCAGACAACCTCGATGCTCTCCTATCTTGAAATTCCTCCAAGCGTGCAAAGGTCAATAACCTCTTGATCCTTTCCTCACGCACATCCCCACGAACATCAAAAAGCTCAGCGAAGAAGTTTAGGTTTTCAATGACGCTCAGTTCACCATACAGGCTGAACTGTTGGGCCATATAGCCAATGATGGATTTGATGCTCTCAGAATCCTCTGAAAGGTCATATCCCGCGACGATGACAGAGCCATCCGTGATGTTGAGCAGTCCTGCCAAGAGCCGCAGCGTTGTCGTCTTACCGGCACCATCTGGACCCACAAGGCCAAATACTTCACCTTGGTGGATTATGAGATTCAGTCCATCAACAGCCCGGATGTGTTTAAAATCTCGGGTGAGTCGATTCGTTTCAACGATGATTGGACTATCCATCATTTATAACCAGCCAGAGAGATTGATCATTGAGTCAATTCCCAGAACTCTGGGCACTGGAATCATAGGAGGCTTTCAACTAGTGCTCCTGCTCTTCACCAACCGCATCACCCACAACCCGATCAACGAAACCGCTGCAGGTTCAATGATGGAAATACCAAACTTAAGCGCACCTTCGATATTGAGCCAATCCGCAACAAGATACCAGTCTATCAATCCCGTGATGATCGCCAGGACGATAGATACGATATAGTCCGCCGCGTCTCCGTAAGGACGATCTCCCTTCCAGATTGTCCCTGCTAGAACCGCCATCAATATTCCGACCACAACCCAGATTGCCAATAATACTACGATTGCCATGGAGATTCTCCTTTCACAATACTCAGTGTATAAGATTAGGCTTAGCTCCTCCGGAAGAGGTTGGCCAGTCCCTGACGCATGCGTATTTGCCACTGAGGAGCCAACTCTATTGGGCGCTCCACTAACTCATTTCGAACCTGTTCCCGACCCATTTCAATGAGCTGTTCCACCTGTTCATAATCCCAGAAATCGACATCGCCTGGCGGGACTAAGGTAAACACTCTAAGGCCAACACCACTTGCATCCGCCGTCTTAACCTCTCTGCGGGTTTGGTCTTCGATCATCATCGAAATTGAGTAGCCAGTGATGTTGATCATGCTGTTTGCATTTTCCAGTGAGCCCATCGCATTTTGAATATCTAGAGCGATGATTTGCGACGCACCGCGCTCTACTGCCACCATTAATGGCAGTTTCGCCTTTAGCCCTCCATCCATGTACCGACAATCTCCCACCCTCCACGGAGCATAAAAGGGCGGGACTGCAGAGCTCGACATCGCCCCATCGATCATACGATCCTCATCATTGTCACCAAATGCAACCAAATCACCCGTTTCCATGCATACTGCGGTTGCATATGCCCGTAACTGATGCATTTCATAGAGCTGCCCGAAATTCTCAACACCCTCGGGGAACGCTCCATTAAGGAACGTCGCTAATGGCTCATTATCGATGAGACCTTCGGCTCCAGTGATGAGCCTGCGAATGGTTTTGATTGGCCTCGGCATACCAACTTCCGATGTACCTACCCGGCGCCAATTCTCCTGCAGCTCTTTCATCCCCTCAAGTGTGGGATCAGAAGCAAGATAAATGCTGTTCAGTGCTCCCGCTGAAGTTCCGACGGCCATGTTCGGCTCTATCCCAGCCTCAAAAAGAGCCTCCAGCGCACCAGCCTGCATCGCTCCAAAGTTCGCTCCGCCACTAAGAACTATAGTCAACACAGTTGCCTTCCTTTCCATGTAGAGGTCGATCGTATTTCAATCATTGCGACCTCTAATCATTTCCCTTAACAAAGAAACCTACGACGATGAGTTGGCTCGCCAACTCCTGCACCTCCTCCTCCGTCTCAACTGGGTAACCCAATAACGACCTAGCAAGTGTGCGGAAGACCGTTGGATTCCTTTCTGCGTAATCCAGAACCTCCATCTTGGCGCGATCGCGAGAAAGCTCAAGTGCCTTTGCTGGGAGGCGCTTGCGAAGTACGATGATGTACACATTCGGATTGATCGATGTGTTGCGGTACCAGTCCGATTTTTCTCCAAATCCCGATACGACCAGGTATGCCTCTTCCTCTCTATCATGGCGAATGATCTCGATGACAGCGTATCGCACCAGGCCGCTTTTTCTGCCGATGTGCTCGAGAAGAAGGAATCGTTCGCCAAAAAAACCTCCTAATCCAATTCGATACATCAGTATAGGAAATCGGTAAAAAAGTCGGCTTACTCCTCTGGGTGGGTCTGGAAATTGAAATCTCTTAGCCATCCGGAACCCTCAACTCAATGGCCTCCTCTGGACATTGAAGGACACAAGCGCCGCATGCAATACACTTCTCCTTATTCTGAAAGACAACCGTCCCACGTTCCCAATCTGGCGCCCAACAATCCACCGGACAAACCTCATAACAATGCCATAAGCCGAGGCATTGTGCTGAATCAAAACGGATCTCCATACGTCGTAATACACGCGCAAGATGAATGTGCTCCTTTAGCAGCGATTGCATACTTGGACCTTCGCTCACGGCCTACCTCCAACCAACCAGCAATGGTAATAGCAAGTAGATGAGCAAGAGAGCGAATAATACAGGGCCTTCCACCATCCAGTTCGCTTGTTCTCCGCGCATCAATGGTGACATACCTTGCAGTTCTGCTCCAACGAAAAACGCCAGCGCAATGATGCCCATAGCCCGGTTGAAAAAGACCTCGACTGAAACCGGATCAAATACCAGAGTATATAGGGCGAAACCCATCAACGCGATAATGATCAATGGAATGCTCTTGGCAAGACCATCACGACCAGGGATCCAGGGGAGGAAGATGGCGTAGAAGTACGAAAGTCCGAGAAGCGCTAGGAGTGTCGGCAGGAAAATTCCAAGCCGGAAAATGGCGATGGGAATGAGAATTATGAGTCCATACAGTCCCAGTGTTCCACTTACCATCTCCAGCCGGTCCTTTAATGGGAATCCTACTGTGCGCATGGATTCACTTTTTGCGTACTTGGTTTCCAAGTATTCGGGAATATCGACGACGCTGACAGGTCCCCAATGCACATTCCACTGTGTATCTTCCTGGATCTTCCACCCTTCAACGCCCGTAGCGCTGAATTGCGGCATGATCAAATCACGATTTTGAGTCACTTCACCAACCCGAGTGGCTTGTAAAGCTGTCGTGACTTTCTCCGTAGTCAGAAAACCTCCACCCGAAGCGCACCACACATTGATCCCTGCTGAATCCACGACCATTAACCAGGCATCGACCTGACCATCCGTTGCATTGAATAGACGACGCACGGTTAGGTCGAAGTTTCCCGTCATGAGGACTGGTGAATCATTCGTCGGGTCACCGATCGAGTATAGGCCAGGTTGGATTTTGGGGTACGGTGGCAGAACTCGGAAGAAAAGTGTCCATGCGTCAATGAGAATGGTCCGTAATGTCACCTTATGCTTCAAGCGTGTATATGGTACCTCTATGAGTTTTCTCTTCTCGACTGGTAACGGTCGTGCTATGTAGACACAGAGACTCCCGACCAGAGCACTATCGTGTGACACCACCTTAAACCCATTTGTCGATAGGAAACTCTCTACGCCGCGCAGCGGGCGCGTCTGACTTTGCGTAAGTAAAAATGTCAAGATCGCCAATGGAATGCGGACCAGATAGTAAAGTAATTTTCTGAAGAAGCGATCAGGCACTACCTCATCGACTAAAATCAGCTGTCCGGATGGAGCCAGTACTCGGGCACATCCTTCCAAGATTATCGTACCTTTGTGTGCTGAAAGCTCACTAAATACAAGGCTAGCCACGACCCAATCAAATACTCCCTCGGGCATTTCATCAGCGATTCTTGCAGCGTCCATCCTCTCGATCTGGATTCGATCTGAAAGACCCTCCATTTCCGATTTGTGTTTAGCTTCCTCGACCATCGCAGGGTTGATGTCGATTGCTGTGACCTGTGCACCCTCCCTCGCCATCTGGCGACTCAGTTCACCCGTTCCACATCCGATCTCCAGTACGTTCATTCCGTCGGCGCGATACTCCATGAGGAATCTTTCCACGAGGTGCTTCAGACGCCCCAAGGTCAGGATGCGAATTCCACGGTCGTAGGACGTAGGGCGTTTCTCCAGCCATTTCATGAATACCGTGGCCATGAGTTACGTCTCCTCCTTCAAACCTTCGATGAAGATTTCAAGCCCTGATTGCACAAGCCCTTCCAAGCTGCTCCAATTTCGATCTAGTGCACCAACCATGTAGAGGAGTATGAGTCCCTCAAAAAGAGCGATGATGTTAATGGATGCAACCCTGGTATCTATGGCACGGAATTCACCTGATCGAATTCCTTCCCTGAGGAGATCTTCAAAGACATCCAGATACCTTTGAAAGTACTTGTTAATGGAACGACGGAGGGAAGCCTGCCGGGTGGCAACGGCATAGAGTTCATAGGCAATGGGCATGATACCTAGAATTTCTTCAATCTCTTTCGCGAGCACCGTTGCCATTGTGAATAGCCGCTCACTGACGGTTGTATCAAGCCGCACCAACTCATGCATGCCCTCGAGTTCGCGACTGAAGAATCGGTCGAAGATTTCATCGATAATCTCATCCTTGCTCTCAAAGTACCAATAAACAGCACCCTTACTCAATCCAGCTTCTTGTACGATGTCGTCCATGCGCGCCTTATGAAATCCTTGGCGTGCGAACACGTTGGTCGCCGCATCCAGTATCTGCTCACGTCGTTCTTCGCTTCGATCCACTTTAGGAGACATAATAGACCGACCAGTCGGTTTAGATGCAATATAGATCCAACGAGCGCCTATGTCAAGTCGTGCTATAATCTCCGCCATGACTGAAGAACCAATAGATATTTCTGAAAACGATGTTGAACTTCAAGCTGAAGATGAGGAAGTGTTCCGATTCAAACGCAGAGATGTTTATATTGCACTGCTCCCACTCGCATTTGCAGTCGGGTTGGCCGCTGGTTACCTCATTTGGGGGATGGATCTGTTCGCTTCTGCTGAGAATCCCCAAGGCCCTCCAAATACAGCGCGTGAAAGCGGAGAAGTAGTCCGATTGGAAATCCCCACTGATGATGATCCTTCTATCGGACCAGAAAATGCCCCCATCGTGATCGTCGAATTCAGTGATTTCAACTGCGGTTACTGTCGCAGATGGCATATGGAGACCTTCGACCCGCTTATGGCGGCGTATCCTGGTCAAATCCACTTTGTTTACAGGGATTTCCCTGTCACCTCCGCGGAATCATTCATTGCTGCCCAGGCAGCACATTGCGCCGCTGAACAGGGAGCCTTTTGGGATTTTCACGACCTTCTATTTACGGGCGGTTACCCACTCGGTTCTGAAGCTTATGTTGCTTATGCCCAACAATTGGGACTTGATGCAGATGAACTGACATCCTGCATCGAAAGCGGACGTTATGATGAGGAAGTCAATAACGACGCCCGTTTTGCCTCTGGCATTGGTGCAACCGGCACACCAACATTCTTCATTAATGGCATTCCACTTGTTGGCGCTCATCCTCTTGAGACATTCAAATCCATCATTGATCAGGAATTGGGAGAATAAATAAACCTTGTGAAGGTTGGCGAACCTGCGGTTAACGAACCTTTGGTTCGCATAAACCTTCTCAAGGTTCAACCCGTGCCATAACCTGTGCATTTCGGCGGCGACGGGTGTGGAGTGCGTCAGCTTTGCTTGCGCTTCGCTGGCGACTGAAGCCGCTGAATACACTTCACAAATTTAACCTTTCTTGAGTTCTGTGGAGGAAAGAAAGGACTGGCAGTCCTTCGAGGACTGCCAGTCCTAATACATTGGAGTTGATGTACTTGGCGGCTTTGGAAACACGCCTTACGGAAACTCCACCTCCACAACCACCATCCGGTGATCCGAAGTTATTGAATCCGGAACCCAAGCTTCCGCTGGCTTGAGATTACGTATCCAAACATAATCGATCCTGCTGTCCGGGTCCTCTGCCGGCGAAGTCGGCGGCGCAGGGATACCCAGGAGCGCAAATGGATCTTCAAAATTATTGTTCTCGATCGTCGTAATCACCGGGCTGCCAGACTCTGCGTTGAAATCACCACCAAAAGTCGCTGGCGAAGCATCTCCAATGAATGCAAGAGCCTCATCGATCTGCTGTTGAGTGTCTTCATTTGATAAACCAAGCCATGTTCCGTATGCATGCAAGGTTGCCCCTCCCTCTTCCAGCAACACGTGCACAATGCCAGTCTGCTCCTGCAGGCTCGTTAGGAGCTGACCCTCCTCGACGGCCTTCGGACCTCGGTAGAGCACAGCGATACCAGTTAGATGTTCAACTGTAGGTAGATAAGCTACCTGCATTCTCAATTTGCGGGCCAGATAATAGGCGTTATCAACCATGTAACTCGTCATGCGCCCTGTATCCACCTCCTGCATGGCTACGACGTCACAGTCATTTTGTTGGATTGTCTCTGCGATATCAGCAAGGGTGAAATGCCATTCATTGTCGTACCCATAATGAATGTTATAGGTGGCCGAACGAAGGCTGCCCTCCTCTGCAAGATGATCGGCTGTTTGGGGCCAGATCGAAGGGACCACAACGATGATCGATAAGACCAATAGCACTTTCGCTAAGTCCGAGAGGTCAACTCGATAGTAACTCAATCTCGACTTACTTCTCAACACTTCCCAGCAGAACACCAAAGCTGCTGCCAGGAACACGGCCCACCCCATTTCACGCATCGCTGGCAACGTATAAGGATATGTAAATGCAAATGCATTCAGGAAATTCAAGACCAGGAAAAGGACCAACCCCAATGCCAAAGCAATTCCAGTTCTCTTCTCTCCTGTAGCACCATCAAAGAGGAAAGGCAACAAAAATAAGGTCGCAACTTGAGCAATCAACAGCCCCAATACTGCGACAGCACCTGACACGAAGTAACCTAACATGAGACCGGTAAGCAGTAGGAGAGCGAAGAGTGCACGGACACTCGATCTTTCCAGCATGTGTTTTACTAAATCGCTCTCGCGCTTCGCGAACAGGAAAATAAGCGTCAACAGCAGGAGAATCGGTGCGATCCATGTGTAACTCCCTACTCCCCAGCGCGCCACGGCATTCGCCACGGACAAGAGCGATGTCTCCATGAAGAGGAATGCTCCGAAAGATAGTCCTGCAATGATACTGATTCCCCCTGGACGTCCACCGAAATCATACAAACCTCTTAGTCGAAGCGCCCAAAAAGCGAGGACGAAAATCCAAATAACCAGAATGGGAATCCAGATCAGATCAAGGCTTACATCATACGTATGTCCAGCTATTCGTAGGAGTTGGTCCAAACAGAAAGCAATGACAATACCGTAAAGAGCCATCCATCCTGAATAGCGCAGGATTCCTCCAATATAAAGACCGCCGAAGAAAAGCAAAGCGAGCGCGCCCCAATATCGGACATCGGCGATGTTCACACTCAATGCGATCCTGGAGATCACGGTGAGGATGGCGAGGATGGAGAGATGTCGAACCTGAAGTCGGTTCACACCTACCGCAGGAGCGAGGAATGCCAGGAGGACCAACAGAACACTGATCACCAACCAGGCAGTAAAGGGTCCTGCGAACACGCCATCATAGATCACCCCGAAGAGAACCGAAAACATCACCCTCAGCGCCTGGATGAAGAACAGAAGAACTGATACGACTTCCGCTAATCGAAGGTACTTCTCGCGGTTCATTGCATCTCCTCCCATGTGAAATTTACATCTCGGCCTTTGATGTCCCCAAGGTGGATAGGTGCTCGAATACACCTATAGGTAGGCGTAACATCAATTCTCCAAGCACCTTCTAATGATGTCAAATTGATTGATGCAGGTCTTGGGAGTTAGCGTCGTGTGCGATGGTACTTCGCCATGGTTTCTGTTCTCACTCCAAACCTTCGCAAGGTTTAAACCTTGCGAAGGTTATGGACAGGCTTGATATTTTTCACAAGCGTCAACGAACTGGTTGTGACCATCCTCAACTTCCAGGATGTAGCTATGATCATCGAGCAGTTCAAGATCGGCACCGAATAGTTGATTTAGAATCAACCGGAAGTTATTGACCGGTGTGATGCCTGGATACAGGAGATCTTCAGGTGCATCGGGGAGTAGGATCGCATTCAGGATTGGCAGGAGAAGATCCATCTTGACAGGTGTTGGTGGATCCACATCATTGTAGACCTTGCTGCCGTGATCCGCTTGAATGATGATGATGGGCGTTGGATCGCTCTTTTGGAGAATCTCTTCGACGGTATCGACGACCAGCGTGTTTATATAATGGACCTGGTCACGATAAAGACCAATGTTCGCTTCATTCCCCGGCTGCGCGTCTAAAAGTGTATATGGATCATGCCCTGTAATCTCTTCACCGTTGGGACCAAACACATAAGGAACATGTGGAGAAACGATATGGGCATAGAGGAAGAACGTTCCCTCCTTTTCGGCAAAATCTGGTATCTCCTCTAGAGTAAAGAGCACCCGTTCACGATGGGCATCAAATAATCTACGATGTGGAGAGTTGGCATCACCCAATAGGTTTATTAATTCCCGGCCAAAAGTTGTGTCAAGGAGCATTAGCTCAAAACCAATCTGCCAAACCCCCATGTCTTCGATTTCAGGCGAGCTGACAAAAACGTCCGCATCTCGCACTTGTGTCGGATCGTAGCCGCTGTCGAACGCCACGAATGTATAACCCAAATCTCGGAAAACATCCTTAGCCGCATTACGTGCAACCATTTCCCTGGCGACAATGCGAATGCTATCCTCGTCATCTGGATGAGCATTTGTACGCAAGAACTCAGGCAGAGTATGGATGTGCGTCATGTTCAACGATGTTGCTATTGAATATTCTGTGTAGGTGTAATTCGCCCTGCCCCACTCATTGACGTAAAAATCCCGCTCCTCAAGAAAGTTGATGAATTCAGTATTATCGTAGTTGTATAAATCCTCAAGCACGTCCATGCGTGTATAGGCATCAAGAACGATGAAGTAAATATCTGGAAAGTCCTCTTGCTGCGATAGGCCGGATCCATCCACATCGACTCCGGATAAATCCATCTGATTTTGTATCATATATTCCTGCGTCAATGACGGAATGTCGCTGTAGCGTCTCGAGGAAGTTGCGATGGTATAGATCGGCATGATAATCACTATCAATGCCATTATGTTCAGGTAATTGGAGACAAATTCCACGTGCTTCGACCTCTTCACAACCCAGTAAGTCCAGAGACCGAAAAGTAGTATCCATAATGTGGGAAGGAGAAGGTTTTTCCTTGAAGAAAACACAGCTGGTAGCAAATTCTGAAGGATGGTGAAGACGTGTCCATAAAGGATTACAAGGACGATTAAGCCCGAGGTACACAACCCGGCTTTCACACTGTCTTTGAGGATGAGCCAAAAGATGACAAAGACCAATGCTGCAAGCGCAATGGAAAGTAGGATTGCTCGCGCTCCACCCCATCCAATATCTGTAAAGTTATTAGCGATGAGTGTAAGACTCGCATAGGCAGCGAAAAGAAAAGGATGCAGGATCCATTTTCTTTTCGCTTTAGGTGCTTGAGCAAGACCCATAATGACCTATTCTCGTTACCGTCCCATTCTAACGGTGGACACATCATGATTACACTAGTATTTGAAAGGTGATAACCAACCTTCAACTGTTCGGCCTGAACATACTCCACAGATCCATATCCTGCAACTGTGTCTTGGCGACCAGTGAGTAACCAAATCGCTCATAAAAGGACAAGTTCTCCGGATTTTCGGTATCCACTCCGACGCCGATCGAAGTTGGGTGCCCCTCGGATAATGCACCAACCTCTTGCAATAACAGACCACCATACCCTCTCCCATGCGCATTTGGATGCACGCCGAGTACCGCCAGATAATAATGCGGCATCTCCGGTCGGTAGCTATCCGTTAGATCAGAATAACGCTCCAGGCGTTCCGTCGCCTCGGGACCGATGGAATTCACAAGTTCCCTGTATGTCCTCCCAAGAGATTCCGGCCATTCCACCTCCTCAGGTTCCGTGACACAGGCCACTCCGACCAAACCGTCATCGGCAATACATCCTAAAATTGGCCAATCCAACTCTAACCGGACCTCACACGTAAACCGGAAGAGTTCTCGTAAATCTTGATGAAAGGTTGGTGATCGGTTATTGAAGAGAAAATGCATCAGTGGATCGTCTGAGAAGGCACTTGAAAGAAGTTGGATCGCACCTTCGAGATGATCTCTGGATAGGTAGATGACTTGGCCGTGATCCTTTTTCCTAGACATCAAAGCTTTCTCCAATGTGACGGCATGCGGTGCCTCTGCTGACACAGCGCAGATCTCTACGCAGTGGGATTGCATTCATATTTGACATCGGGCTCATTCTCAGGCTCTAGACATGTTCCACCGCTTTGAATCTTCGCTTCTCATAAAAAGCACGCTCTATCGTGTCAGTCCGGTACATAAAATGAAAATAAGCAGCGTGGTGAGATTTCCTTGGAAATCATTTACCCTCCCCAAGAGAGATTCACCTTTAAGTATACGTATTATGATGTATCGAACCTGAGATCACAGTCGATATAGAGGTTGGATCTTTTACGATTATGAGGTGGATAGACCTCCACTTTCAATGCACATATCGGATAAATCAAATTCTGTGCAATAATGGTATGAGCAGGCCGGATGATCCTCGCGCTCAGTGAACAACCGAACCAGGGGCCGTTGGAATAATTGCTTATAACAACTTGAGGAGTAAGCACAGTATCGATTCTGCACTGCCCACCACACTCCAAAACCAAGGGGTAAAGAAATCCTCGTAGATAAGTAAAATGACAAAACCAATCCACTGGAGAACCTTTCAATGGCCTTGATTTGTTCCGATTGCTCTTACGAAAACCCCTCTGACGCCATATTCTGCCAAAATTGCGGCTTACCACTCTCAAGCGAATGCCCCAGTTGTGGAACGTCCAACACGTCTGATGCAAAGTTCTGCAAGCGTTGTGGAACAAGGCTGGAGGTTATCTCCAAACAGGAGAGCGAAGCGAGGCTGAGATCGCTGCAGGAGACAGCCCCCAGCGGGTTAAAGGAAAAGATGCGCGCAGCGGGGGTGGAGATCGAAGGAGAGCGCAAGCCAGTCACCATCCTCTTCACCGACATCGTCGGATCCACCACCATTGCCGAGAAGCTGGACCCCGAAGTGTGGAAGGAGATTGTATCCGGCGCCCACAGGCTTGTGGGCGAGGCCATCTACCGCTTTGAAGGGACGATCGCCCAACTCCTTGGTGACGGCGTGCTGGCATTCTTCGGCGCGCCCATCACTCATGAGGACGATCCGATCCGAGCTGTGCTCGCGGCTATGGACATCCAGGAATCCGTCAAAGCATACGCTCTCGAACTAGGAACTGTTGTTGAAGATTTTCAAATGCGCATTGGGATCAACACCGGGTCCGTAGTCATCGGCGAAGTCGGCACCGATATGCACGTGGAGTATCTGGCAATTGGCGACGCGGTAAACGTGGCAGCGAGACTGCAGTCGGCGGCCGAACCCGGTGAGGTCGTGCTCTCTGATGCATGCGCAAGAATGGTCAGCGCCGAATTTGAACTGAAGGACCTCGGCGAGATCACGGTCAAGGGCAAATCGGAACCGATTCGTGCGTACGAGTTGATAGGCGCGAAGGCGGAACCCAAGACCGGACGTGGCATCGAAGGTGCCCCAACAACCTATGTGGGACGAGCGCATGAGGTAGATGAACTGCAGTCGGTTCTACTTGAGCTATGTGAAGGTCATGGGCAAATCTTCACCGTGATGGGTGACGCTGGGATTGGGAAAACGCGCCTGCTTGAAGAAGTAAAGGCGACCACATGTGATCGTTATGGCGATCTTGAATCGACGCCGATTTCACCCTCCTCCATCCGCTGGTTGGAGGGACGCTCTCTCTCCTACGGTGGATCACTATCCTTCTGGACGATCACCCAGCTCTTGCTGGCCGATCTTGGTCTCTCCGATGGTGCACCACGGGTTGAGATTAAAGTTGCACTGAGGCAGCGAGTGCGTGCATTGTTTGGCGAGGAGAAGACCGGTGAAGTGATGCCATATCTGGCACACCTACTGGGCATTGGAGGGGATGTTGAGGCCGAAGAGGACATCCAGTCGCTCGACGGAGAGACGCTCAAGAAACGAACCTTAGAGTCGGTGAGTGACTACTTCGGTCAGGTGGCAGATGAAGGACCAACCGTATTGGTCTTTGAGGACATGCACTGGGCGGACCCCTCGAGCCTGGAGGTACTGGAAGGCCTGCTCACGCTCACGGATCGCGTACCGCTGATGATCCTCATGCTGATGCGGATCGAGCGCGATCACGGCTCATGGGGGATCAAACTCAAAACCGAGACCGATTTCCCTCATCGGTACCATGAAATCTACCTCCGTAGGCTGTCGGAAGGCGATTCATCCAACCTATTGGTGCAACTTTTAGGAGACGCCCAAATGCCAGAGGAGATCTGGCAGACCATTATGGATCGATCGGAGGGCAATCCATTCTATCTGGAGGAGATCGTCCGCCATCTGATGGAGCAGGACTTGATCATCCAGGATGAGGAGGGTTGGCGCGCGGTCGAAGAACTCGAGGAAGTGGGCATTCCGGATACGCTGCATGGGGTCCTGCTGGCGCGCATCGATCGACTGGAAGAGGACGTG